>Ga0187893_10001659_pt1 | contig 52384 bp, 33 predicted proteins | sample MA1701074metaG_FD_139574 | JGI IMG/M metagenome (GOLD analysis project Ga0187893, IMG submission 139574) | White microbial mat communities from a basaltic lava cave in the Kipuka Kanohina Cave System on the Island of Hawaii, USA - MA170107-4 metaG ... | reverse complement strand
TTCACGGATACCTGATCAGGATTGTCCACTAGTGCTTTTGCGATTTGCTCAATCAGCTCTTTCATGGCAGCCTCCTTAGGTGTCGTCCAGTCGATTAGTCTGGTTCACAGGAATGAGAGCAGGCCCGCCCAAGCTATGACACTTTAGCTAAGAAGCTTTTTACCGTATTGCTCGGTTGTGCTCCTTTGGATACCCAGTAGGCGTATTTCTCCTTGTTGAGATTGACTGCGGCCGGATTCTTCTTAGGATCGTATTGCCCCAAAACATCAACATACCTTCCGTCGCGCGCCCGCGCTTTTTCAATCACAACGATGCGGTACTTCGGCTTCTTCTTGGAACCCATCAAAGTTAGTCTGATCTTTAACAAAAAACTTTCCTCCTCAATGAAATGGATGCCTCGGCGAATAACCGCTCCAGAGGCCGTTCGTCAAGAACCGAACTGTCCCGCTAAGAACAAGAGAAGAACGGTCCGAGCATTCATTCAATATAGCAGATGGCGGGGTAATCCCTAAGAGAAAAACTTGGCAGAATGGGCATGGGAACGGTCACGCTCATGCGCCTGGGCGAGCGCGTGACGCTGGCTGGAAAGGAAGTCAGAGTCCAAGCACCTTGAGGATCTCGGCCTTCCTCGCCTTAACCTTGAGCGGTGCGTTGGCGTAAGTGGACTGAATTTTATCTTTACGCTCGATCAGTTCATTTTTGTACGCAGCCTTCTCGTAGAGATTATTCTGGTGATAATTCACTGTGTAGTCGGGGTCCTTCAACAGGTTTCCTGTGAGTACGGCCACAACATCTTCATCCTTGTCGATCTCCTTGGTCTGAATCAATTTCTTGATCCCCGCCACCGTGGTGGCCGACGCCGGCTCGCAGCCCACGCCGTCCCGGCCAATCATGGCCTTGGCATCGGCAATTTCCTGCTCGCTAACGACGTCGCACCAGCCGCGAGTCCATTCCATCGCTCGCATCGCCTTCTTCCACGAGACCGGATTGCCAATCTTGATGGCCGTTGCCAGCGTGTGTGCTTCGACACGAATGAGGCGCGCCGAGCGGTCGATCAGGGTCTTGTAAAGCGGGTTGGCACGCAACGCCTGAATAATTGTCACCATTGGCATCTTGTCGATAAAGCCCAGGTCATGCAGTTCTTTGATCGCCTTTCCGAAAGACGAACTGTTGCCGAGATTCCCGCCCGGCACCACAACGCGGTCCGGAATCTTCCAACCACGCTGGGCCAGCATTTCAATGATGATGGTTTTCTGTCCCTCAAGTCGAAATGGGTTGATCGAATTCAGCAGATAAACTTCCGACTCCTCGGTAATTTCCTTCACCATTTTCATGGCTTCATCAAAATCACCCTCCAGTTGCAACGTCAATGCGCCGTAATCCAGACTCTGCGAAAGCTTTCCAAAAGCAATCTGTTGGTCAGGAATGAAGATCACGGCCTTCATACCTGCCCGGGCAGCGTAGGCCGCCATTGAAGCAGAAGTATTTCCAGTGCTGGCGCAGGCCACCATCCGGGAGTTCATCAGGCGTGCCTGCGTTACACCAGCTGTCATGCCGTTGTCTTTGAAGGATCCCGTCGGATTCAATCCTTGATGTTTCAAGTGCAGTCTTTTCAGGCCCGTGTATTCCGCGCAATGCGGCGCTTCATAAATGGGTGTGTTGCCCTCCTGCATCGTGACGACCTTTGCCGGATCTGAGCAAAACGGAAGCAACTCCCGGTAGCGCCAGACACCGCTTAGATCCAGCGGGTCATTGGAAAGCCGTCGTTGCTGAAAGGTCTGCTTGGTTTTCTCCGGGTCGGTGATCTGAAAATCGTACATGACGTCCAGCAGACCGCTGCAATCGGGACATACATGGGCCTTCGTGGTCGGCGAGATCTTTTTTTGGCAGTTCTCTTCAATGCATTGCAAGTAGGCGTTCATGCCGGAAATGTAAAGGAATTCAACTGAACTGGCAAGGTTACACAAGCAAATCAGGATGCACGGCTGAATAGCCGTGAAAAGCAAATCGCAGAGGCCCCCGACACTCCCTGCCACCCCACAACTTTCAGCTGAAGATCCCGGTCTTGACAACACCTGTGATCACGCCGCATTATAGGCGAATAAAAAGCGAATATAAAAATGCACACTATCAAAAACCTCCAATCCCTCGTCACTGCAAAAATTCCGGACGCATTTGTCACCAAGAGATCAGAGCTTGCAAAAGTCACAGCGACTGGAATTCCACGAGTCGATGCGCTCATCCAGGGGCTTCCGCACGGAGCGCTCACTGAGATTTATGGACCGGCTTCTTCTGGCCGCACCACGCTGGCACTGTCGTTTCTGGCAGAAATGACTCGCCAGCAACAAGTCTGCACTATTGTCGACGCTTCGGATTCGTTCGACCCGGAATCGCTGGCGGCTGTGGGGGCTCATCTAAACCGTGTGCTATGGGTAAGGTGTGGCAATGCAGATGCCGGCAAAGGTCTGACCTCTGCCGGCACTACTTCATTCTCAGATTTTCAGGAGGAAACGTTTCATCATCCGCAAATCTTCACCAGCGGACGGCACCCGCGCGACGAAGTTCGCGGCCTGAGCCAGGCAATCTCCGGTTTAATGAAAAACAATTTCAGTAACCCGCCTGGCGCCAGTCAGAGTAGAACATCAGCCAGAATTTTAGGGAAAATGACACGACCTGTAGCTGATGCCCGATCTCGTGAAGAGCAGGTGGCTATCGATCGCCTGCCCCCTCGCCGTGGGGACGATGTCCTGGTCACACGACAGGCAAGAGGAAAACCAATCCATGCTCAAATACAGACATCAATGCCTCGACAGCCTTTGGATAAACGGCAGAATCCCTGGACACGGCTGGAACAAGCACTAAAGGTGACCGATTTGATTTTGCACAATGGAGGCTTTGGTGCCGTGCTTATGGACCTTGGCGATGTGCCGCCGCTCAACGCCCGGCGGATTCCTCTAGCCACTTGGTTCCGCTTCCGGCGCGCAGTCAACAACACACCAACCGTTTTTCTGCTGCTCACACGGGAACCCTGTGCGCAAACCTGTGCTTCCCTGGTGTTGCGTTGCCAGCGTTACCGAGAGCGGTGGAGCCAAGCCGCTGAATCGAACGACGCGGCCGGGGTGGCAACTCTGGAAGGTTTGGAATTAGAAGTGGAAGTGATGCGCCGCCAGAACCTGTCGTCCCGCTCTTCACATGCTGTGAATGCGGCAAGCTGGCAGACATCAAATCAGTGACGAGTGAGTAGTGGCGAGTGACGAGAGAAAACTGACAGAAAACAAGAGCTACTTGCTCTAATCGGCCTTTGGTCTCTGGTTCTTCTAAATGCTTTTTGAAACGATCTGTCAAACTAGATTTCCACACTCTGTTTCGAGGAATAACAACTTTGACGAGACCGTAGTCATCCCTCTTTATGTTCGCCTGTCTCCACGCCCCCGATTTTCCTGTTCAGGCTGTTGTCCGGCTTGATGCCACACTCCGCCAGCAGCCCGTCGCCATCCTAGAGGGCTCCCCGCCCCTGCAGAAAGTCATCGCGTTGAACCCCCAGGCGCGCAAGCAGGGCATGTATCTCAACATGACCAAACTACAGGCTGAGCTGTTTGGCGCCAAACTCTCCCAGCGCAATCGAGCCCAGGAAGCCGCGGCAACCCAAGCGTTGCTGGATTGTGCTTTTGCCTTTTCACCACGCGTGGAAAACGCGGCCGAGAACAAAGATCGTGTCCTTCTGGATATCGATGGTTTGGAACGTCTGCATAGGGATGCAGAAAGCATTGGGCACACATTGCAGCAGCTTGGAAGCAGCTTGGGTTTTGATCTGAACGTTGGAATTGCCGCCAATCCGGACGCCGCAGCCCTGGCTGCATACGGCTTCTCTGGCGTCACTGTAGTCCCGCCTGGCCAAGAGCAAAAATGCTTTGGACCTCTTCCCATTGGTATTCTCGACCTTTCTTCCGAACTTCAGGAAACCTTTTGCACTTGGGGAATCCACACACTCCAAGCGCTGGCGGATTTGCCTGAAATTGGACTCATTGAGCGTCTCGGTCAGGAGGGAAAACGCCTGCAAACCCTGGCACGTGGGGCCAGCCAAAGACCTCTAGTTGCCAGGGAACTGGAGTTGAAGTTTGAAGAATCCCTGGAGCTGGAATTCTCCATTGACTTATTGGAACCCTTGACGTTCGTGCTGGCACGCCTGCTGCAGCCCTTATGTGCCAGACTGGCCGCCCGCGGCTTGGCAGCGGGCACGATTTCGTTAACACTGGAGTTGGAACCCGAATTAGTACCCAGAGAGAAGTTTCCGAACCGGCGTGGAAAAGAAATGTAGGGTGCGTTGGGCTTTTCAACGCACCACCAATCAAACTCTAATAATTGCGGTGCGTTCAACAAGCGAACGCACACTACCATGTTGGCGCGTAGGGCTGGCGCTGAGGTGAAGCCTTCCCAAGACAACCCCCAGGCTGCTACGCGATCGCCGTCGCTACGCCGTAGCCCCCTTTGACTAAGGGGGAATCTGCCTTCCCTAAACTGTTTTCCGATTCTTCCGGCAGTGATATAGTTTTTGCTTCAGTGCACCACAATCGCCTTGGACAACAAGGCCCCGCTGGAAACAGCTTTGAGCTGAGGGAGGCATTATGGAAAAAGACGATCAGATCAGCCGACGATCGGCGTTGAAAGCCGCAGCCGGAGTGACTGCGACATTGGCACTTTCGCAAGACCTGAAAGCCATGAGTTCCTACAAGCCCAAAGGCAACCTCAACCAGTCGGTGTGCAAGTGGTGCTACAGAGATATGGCGCTCGACGACCTGGCGCGGGAATCAGCTCGCATCGGAATCAAATCGGTTGAACTCCTCACGCCTGAAGAATGGCCTGTCGTGAAGAAGCACGGGCTCACCTGCGCCATGGGATCGGGCGCGGATCAAATTCACATTGGCTTCAACCGAAAGGAAAACCACGACAGTCGCGTCGAGAACCTCACCAAACACATTGAACTGGCGGCGGATGCGGGCATCCCGAATGTCATCTGCTTCTCCGGCAACCGCAATGGCATGTCTGACGAAGAAGGCCTGGAGAACTGTGCTATCGGCTTGAAGCGCATTGTCGGCCTGGCGGAAAAGAAGGGGATCAACGTCTGCATGGAACTGCTGAACAGCAAGGTGAATCACAAGGACTACATGTGTGATCACACTGAGTGGGGTGTCAAGCTGGCTAAGAAGGTGGGCTCACCCCGCTTCAAGCTGCTTTATGACATCTACCACATGCAAATCATGGAAGGCGATGTCATCCGCACCATCAACGACAACTTCGAATATATTGCCCACTTCCACACTGGCGGCGTTCCTGGACGCAACGAGATAGATGAGACGCAGGAACTCAATTACACGACCATCTGCAAAGCCATTATCGAAAAAGGGTTTCGCGGCTACCTCGCGCAGGAGTTCATCCCGAAGCGCGACCCGATGACGTCGTTGGCACAAGCGTTTCAGATCTGCGACGTGTAACGCAGTTGTCAGATATTGCGAATCCATTGTCACGACGCCACGGCTGTCAACCTCTCGAAGAAGGAGTTCAGCTGAGCATGTTTTTCGGAAAAATCTCTCGCCTTCATGGGCTGCCCTTGGGGCTCCTCCTGTTGCTTCTCTTACCTTCACGCGGCGACGCGTTAAAGCCGCGCTCAACGGCTGCCTCGGAAGGATCTCTGGAGGCGACTATTCTTCTCCCGAAGTCCTGGAGCAAGACACTCTCACTTGCTGAAGGACAGAAAATCGAAGTGACGGCCGGAATCCCCAAACCTTCGGCGTTGCCGCCACACGCGCGCGTCGGTATCCGCTGGTCTCTGTTGGCACCCGTCGTCGGTCAGCCAACCCAGGCCGAGATCGAACTCCGAGCTTCCAGCAAGCTGGAGATCGAGGCTCTCCCGACCGCCAACTGGCAAAAGACACTCCACGCACTCGATCCTGATGTTCATTTGGTCTATCGCGCTCCCCTCAAGGGAGAATATCAAGTCGAAGTAGTCCCTGTGCTCGAAGGGCCAACGCCGTTTGAGGGCACTCGCTGGCGCGAGACTGGCAGCGCGCCCTCTGTGGCGGTGTTTCCCCGAAGAACCCCCTGGCCGCGCGCGTTCACGGCTCCGGTAATGGTTTCGATCCGTCAGTTCAACCTGGGCGAAGGTTCCTCAACACCTCCCCTGGAAGTAGAAACAGAGCCAAACGACACCCCGGAAATGGCTCAACCCCTCACGCTGCCATTGGGCGAAGGCATCCAGCGGCTGCTCATCAGCGCGGGTGGGGATGACATTGAGTATTTCGACAACGGGAAAGTAGGCAATTCCGGCGACGACTGGTTCCGCTTCACCTACGAAGGCCAGGAACCACGGCTGCTCACTTGCAGCCTTGCCATTCCCGATCAAACTCTGGCAGCACGTCTGCGTCTTTATGCGTTGGATGCCAATGACAAGACGACATCGCAGCAGCTCCTCTCAAAGTCAGGTCTCTCTGGATCTCTCCTACCGATCGTGGAGTATTTGGAAGGCCGGAACGAGAATGAAAGGGTTCATCAGCAGAACGAAGGCCACCGCTCGGAAATCAACCGTCTTCTGAAGCCTGGACAGACCTACTTCCTGCGAGCCGAAGCCAATGCCCCCGGCTACGAGATTGAATTGCGCATGCTGCGTCCAGCTCCTTATGAAGATCCCACCATGGCAGTTCGTCAGGCCCTTTACGATCACCTGGGACAGGTTGATGCCTGGCTCGCCAACCGCCCGCGTGGCGCCAGCGTGGAACGTCGCATTCGCGACGCGGGAAACCTGATGGGAACGCACTGTATGAGCTGTCACACCCAGTCGGGTGTCTGGGGCCCCGCTGTCGCGGTGGAGAATGGCTACAAGCCGGAGAACCTTCAACAGATTCGGCGGCTCATCAACATCATGTATGAGTCCATGCGGCCGACAAACTACCTGAAAGAGGCCGCAAACAACACCAGTCTGGCGCCCCTCGATGTCGGTGACGGGCCGGCGGGCACCCGTGTTGCCGGGCACAACGTTTGCACCGCTGAGCGCGTTTGGCCAGCAAGCAAGCTGCATTCGATGCAGGCAATCCGCGCCGCAAACCACGTGCTGCAAACTGCCGATCCCAGTGGCATCAACGCCGCCGGCCCCGGTTCAAACGTAGGGCAATCGGTGGTGTACAACTACGCTGGCGAGATTCTTCGAACCGCCTGGGACCGAACGGGCCACCCGCGCTACTTTGCAGCTCTGGAGGAGAAAGCTGAGAAAATGCTGGCGGTGCAACCGAGGTACAGCGACGACCTCTCACACCGCATCGAATTCTTCCGGCGGTTTTTTCCGAGGGACTATCTGAATCACAACCGGAAAGCCCGCGAAGCACAACTGGCACTTCCGCCACCGCCGTTGGCTCCAATGCCTGCTCCAACCCCAGCCACCGGGAAACCCGCCGACGCGACTCCAAAGCCGGCTGAGTTTCCCGCCTACGCCTTGCTGGACTCCGAAGCAGCACAAAAGTTACTGACTCGAATTGAAGAACAGCTCGTCAAAGATGAGGCGCGTCTGCGAGCCGTGCAAAATCCAGACGGAACCTGGGGATTCGACCCTGGCAAGCTCGCCGAAAATGGAAAGAGTTGGAAAACCGACGGCCAGTACGATCCTGCCCCAACTGCCCTCGGCCTCATCGCTTTGCAGGCTTTGGGGTATGGAAAGGATGATCCTGCAATCTCGCGGGGTGTGAAGGCTCTGCTGAGCAAACAAGACCCGTATGGACGCTGGAACAAGACGGCGCAAACCGGCTTCGTGACAACAGCCTACGCGCTACACGCGTTGTCGCGTCTCTACCCGGTGGCGCCCGAGAAGCCGACCCGAGCCACTTTCGAAGCACAGCCGCAAGAGAGCCTCAGAGCCAGAATTGCCCGTGTTCGAGGGCTTTCGCATTCGGGTGAATCGGGGTTTGCCGATTTGATGATTCAGGCAGTTCAAGATTCCAGCCCCTGGGTGCGCTACTGGGGGGTTATGGGCTTGGGTGGTATTCACGGAGCAAAGGGGACCGAGGCATTGGTAAAGGCGCTGGGAGATCGCGTCAAGATGGTTCGCGATGCCGCGGCTTGGGCAATGGAACAGGCGTTGTTGGATGACGCAGGTTTTGCAGGAGCATTCGAGGCCTTTGGACGTGGAGACGATCTGACGCGGGAGAGCATTGTGAAGGCCCTGGTTATCCGCGCCGATGCTGTGATGTCACAACCAAGTTTCAGCAAGGCGCGCCTGACTCAACTCTTAGGAAAGGCGTTGAACGACGATCCTCATCCCGGCGTTCGCGCGTGGGCCGCCAAAGCTGCCTGGCAGTGGTGGGTCTGGAACCCGCCGCTCCGGGAGCCCATTCAACAGGCTTGGACTCGCAAGCTTCTGTCTCCCGAATCCAACGCGCTGGTTGAGAACTGCTTTCGTTACCAAAGCCACGCGCTGTTCATTGCCAACGGGCACAAGGCGAACGCTAGCGAGGAGCATCAGTACGCGGAACTCAGCCTCTTGTTCAAGAGGCTGGAATTGCGTCTGGACGACGCAACGCTGTCTGACGCTGTCAAAGACCGCCTGGCGCGCCGATTGGTCGCTGTCGCAGGCACCTTCTTTAACACCACGGGCGGTGATGGAGGCCCTGGACAGATGGGCTACGTCACTCCGGGGAGTTCCAACCTGTTTGGCAAAGCCGCGTTTCGCTACTTTCAGCAGGCCGAAGCCGCGAAGAATCTGCCCAGGCTGCGCTTGATACTCGAAGGTGCGGCCGGCATCCCTTTCAGTCCGCTGCAAGACCGGCTGATCGACTACTCCGCCAGCGGTCCAGAAGAACTGCGTACCCTGGCTGCTGCAGCCGTCTCCGATCCGAGCACGGTGACTTTGCCAGGAACGCAAGAGCTGGTGCAGCCTCTTGTGGACCAGATCATGCGAGGCGCGCAGGACTACGATCGCCGCCAAACGTTGGCGCAGCCGGTGTTGAAGCTTTTCAGCCGCGCCAGATGGAGCATTCCAAAGACAACCGAGCAGCAGCAATTGCTCTACTCGTTCCTGGTTCCCAAATACGTGAAGGAGCCCGATCCCCAGAGTACGGCTGGAATCAGGGCGGCGGCGGAACGTGCCATCCAGCCCATGGGACAGCTGGATGCGGACTGGTACATTGCCGACCGCATGGGCAGGATGCTGGCGGCCAATCCGGATCTCCACACCGAGACACTCCTGTCCAGGATTCCAACCACTGTCAAGAATCCACTTGAGGCCCATTTCTGGCTACCCAGTGTCAGTTGGGTCTTTGACTTTGGAGAACCTGTTCCAGAAATCGGTGGTGCTCAGAGTTCCTCTGCCTTGCCCTCTGCCGTAACGGGCGCACGCGAGCGGATGCTGACCATCTACCTCCAGATGCTCGCTACAGATACCGTGGGGCTGAGCCGTAACGCCGCGGCGGGACTGGCCAGTCTCACAGCGTTGCGGCGCCAACCGGCTGTGATTGAAGAGATGCGCCAGCTGCTGAAGTCTGAAAAGAATGATCGCGTTCGGCAGGCGGCAGAGAATGTGTTGCGTACCGAACAACAGCGCTGGTTGGCTGACTTGCAGGAAACTGTCAAGGTTGAGCCCTCGGCGGCTTCATTACGGCAGGGACCCGAGGCGAAACTCTCTCCCGAGTTTATTGCCAGCTTTCAATACTTCAACGACTACGTGTCTGCCGAACTCAATCGTCCGCAGCGGATGGATGAAATGGCTTGTATGAGTTGCCATGGCGTCCCGGGACGCGTTCCCTCAATGCAGTTGGAGCCGCCGGATTCAACCGGCTATTTTTCGACGGCGAAGCTGTTGAAGAACTACGTGACGCTCCAGCAGCGCATCAACCTTCCAAGCATTGAGCAAAGCAAGCTGCTCAGGAAGCCACTCAACGTTCAGACGGGCAAAGAGGATGGGCACCAAGGTGGGCGTCGCTATCTTCCCGCCGACCGTGGCTATCAGATCATTCGGCGCTGGGTGCTGGACCAGCCAAGGGTGCAAATGAGCCTTAACCCGAATGGCAGCCAGCAGGCCGGCCGCTGAAGAACTCCAACTCGAAGCCGCGATTGCAGGCCGCTTTGATGTCCCTCCCCTAGCATACCGCACTGTATTCTTTTCAAGAGACTGAAGTATTTTCCGTGTTGAACAGGACGTCAGAGCGCGTCGATTGCCCCTCAAATCAACCCAGCGATCGGCAAAAGCTGTTGATTCCTTGAGCCTTCGTCGATGGCGACTCGATGGTGGCATCCAGCGTGCTGCATAAAGCTGCAGACGTCAGCATCCCTTGGGCCTGCAAGAAACCGCTCAACGTCCCTTTCAAACACAGATGGCTCTTTAAGAGGAGGACATCATGATTCGATCCTTTATTCGATCTACAGCATCGATGCTTGGACTAACCCTCGTCCTGGCTGCTCACGTTCCCGCGTGGGCAGGTAACGACATCATGGGTGAAATCCAGTTTGTTGGCGCCAGTAAAGTGGAGAAGACCTCGGGTGTTTGGGTTGATGGTCAATATGTCGGTTACCTCAAAGAGCTCAAGGGATCAAAGAAAGTGGTCTTGCTTCCAGGTCAGCACGAAATCACAGTAAGACAAGCTGGATATCAGGATTTCACACAGAAAGTCATTTTGGAACCGGGCCAGAAGCATCTCATTCAAGTGGCCATGCAGAAGAATCTTGCCGCTCAATACCCCGATGCCACAGCGCAAATCAAGATGTCGGTTTCTCCAAATCGGGCAGCAGTGTTCCTAGACGATCAGTTTGTGGGTCACGTTGATGAGTTTGATGGCCCTGGCCAGGCACTTCTCTTGGCACCTGGCAAACATCGCGTCAAGATCACGCTCCCGGGCTACCTTACGTTTGAAACTGAACTCAACCTGCTGGCTGAGCAAAAGTTTGAACTCAAGACGGAGTTATTCAAGGGAAGCATTCTTCAAGCCGGTCCCCTAATGAACGAAAAGGATTCCGACGTCGCCCGAGCAAAGTAGTCGGTGCGGGCAAGAAAGGGCGACCCTCTCTGGCTCCGGGTCGCCCGAAATTCGGCACTCTGATATCAGTCCAATCCCGTTCCGAAAACTCCATCCTACTCTGTCAGAAAATACTTCCACGCCCCGATCGACACTCACCCTCCGAGCGCTGCCTTTTTCGACGAAGAGTCCTGCCGTGAACTTGTCTTCAGCTCATACCAAAATCTGGCTGCACTTGCTATGATGACAATCCTGCAGCCGTTTCGCGATGCAGCGACAACCCGAGGCTTTTTGCCAATATGAAGTTGCGTCTCAAACTCATCCTCGCCTTCCTGCTTCTATCGGTTGTTCCGCTATCGGGTGTCATTGTTTACTCGTACATCAATTCCCAGCGAGCTGTTCGGCAAGCTATGGAGACCGAAGCTCAGTTGATGGCCGACGAAATGAGTCGGCGATTGGAAGGTGTCCGCAATGACTTAAGCCGTCAGATGGATCGCCTCAGCCAGCTTCCTTTTCGAACGATTCTGCGCGGAAAGGGACCGAGTCCCGATTTGCAGAAGGATCCGGCCATGGCCGAACTGATGAAGCGCATGGGCGAAGAAGACGTCCTTTTCGAGTCACTCGAGTTCGTGCGCAGCCCCCCGGGCACGCAAGAGTTGCAGCGACCGCAACCCAAGGAACGCCCCTGGGCACGGCCGCACAAACCGCCTTCAACCGAGCCACCGGTCGTGATTTTCTTGTCTCGACTCCTTGAGCGCAGTGGATGGCAGCCACCCAGAACCGCTCCGGCAATGCCTCCGCCAGGGTCGGAACCAGGCAGGGAGCTTTTTCCCAAGCCACCTGGTCTGCCTCCCGGCGAGGATGGGAAGAACCCTGCTGAAGTGGCCGCTCGATTTGCTGCGGAGATGGTTCGCAAGAAAGCTGAAGCGCTTCACAAGGTCATGGAGTCCTGGGGCCAGCTGACCGAAGCTGAGCGCGCCACTTTGGAGGCCAAGCGAAAGCAAATGAAACTGCTTCTGGGCCGTGAATTTGGCTCAGAAGTTCGCCGCGAAGGAGAAGTGATTGGAACCTTCAGAGCGCAGGTCAGTCCTGAAAAAGTTCTGGAGCGCGTGCTTCGCCGAACCCGGCGGCAACAGAACGAAATTCCATTTGCCGTGGATGCCGAAGGCCGGGTACACACGACAGACCCGGCCGATGCACAAGTATTGCAAGCCCTGCCGTTGGCCAGCACGGCTAATAGCAGCGGGAAATTCGCTGGACGGACTCCTGACATGAACGACTGGATCGTCGTGGCACGCAAGGACTCAGAATCAGGCCTGAGCTTTGGTATTGCCCGGCCAATCAAGCAATCGATGCAGGAAATCCGCAACACTGCTGTGCGCAATTTCGGTTACGGATTGGGGATCATGGGACTGGCGGTGCTCGGCATCCTGCCGCTGTCGGGCCGCTTGACGCGCAACCTCACGCTCTTGACGCGTAGTGCTGAAGAGCTAGCCCAGGGCAATCTGGACGTGCACGTACCTGTGCGTTCACGGGACGAACTGGGTCAATTGGCTGCAACTTTCAACCGCATGGCTCTGCAATTGAAGGAAGGACAAGAGCGGTTGGTGGAACAGGAACGACTCCGCAAAGAACTGGAGCTGTGCCGCCGCATTCAGGAAGAGCTGTTGCCTCGCGAACCCCTGTCCTGCGGTTTCGCGCAGGTGCAAGGAATTTCAATTCCAGCACGCGAAGTGGGAGGCGATTTTTTCAACTACTTCGAGCTGCCGGGCGGGAATCTGGCTTTGCTGGTTGGCGATGTTTCAGGCAAGGGAGTTCCCGCAGCCTTGCTCATGGCAAGCCTGCAGGCAACCTTGAGCGCCCGGCTGCCGTTGGCTGCCAGTCTGTCAGAGATGGCTGAACAACTGGATGAGGAGATTGCCCGCAGCACTCCGCCCGAACTCTTCCTGACTTTGTTTGTCGCGGTGTTGGACAGCAGGGAAGGAACGCTTCGTTATGTGAATGCGGGACACAACACGCAATATGCGTCGCGAGCTGACGGCCGCCTCCATCGTTTCGAGTCGACCGGGCGGCCGCTCGGGCTGCTCCCGGGCGGCGGCTATGTCGAGCAATGCGTCACACTCGCCCCGGGCGATTCCATCTTTCTCTACACGGACGGTCTGGTAGAAACACAAAGCAAAACCGGCGAAGAGTTCGGCGCGGAAAGGTTGGAGCGGTTGCTGGCCACGGAGCGTGAGTCGAACCTGGAGCGCTTGATCGCGCGTGCGGAGTCAGCGGTTCGCGATCACCAAGGCGCAGCCGAGGCCCTTGACGACGCCACCGTTCTGGTAGCGAGAGTCCAGGAATTGGTTGGAGAGCATCCAGCGGAACTCCAGAGTGGCCATGCTACAAGGTAAGTCTTGCAACTTCTGAGGGAGGTGTTCAAGATGACGTCCCCATTTCCGCCTTTGCCTGCGCAGTTCCTGCCTGTGGGATCGAGTGTTGCCACGGCGACGATCATTGCCTTTACAGAAGGTCCCGCAGTCGATACTGATGGCAGCGTTTATTTCAGTGATATCTGGAACAGCCGCATCATGAAACTTGCGGCGGACGGAAGCCAATCGGTCTTCCGCGCCGACAGTGGGCGCACCAATGGAAACACGTTTGATCAATCGGGACGACTTCTCAGTTGCGAGGGAGCCGAGATGGGACCAGGGGGCAGACGACGGGTGGTCCGTACCGATCTCAAGACGGGGGAAGTCACCGTGCTCACCGAGCGGTATGAGGGTGTTCGCTACAACAGTCCGAACGATGTCGTCGTGGATGGCCTCGGCCGCATCTACTTTACAGACCCCTGCTACGGCGACCGATCATTGATGGAGATGGAGCTTGAAGGAGTCTACCGTGTTGATTCCGACGGATCGGTGACACGCATTCTGCAGCAACCAGATGTCCAGCGCCCCAACGGGATTGCCGTTGCGCCTGATGATCGGACGCTTTACGTTGTGGACAGCAATCCCAATGTGGGTGGCAATCGCAAGATCTGGGCATTCGATCTGTTGACAGGCGGTGGCATTTCAAATCAGCGCCTAGTCTACGATTTTGCTCCAGGCCGCGGTGGCGATGGCATGCGCCTCGACATAGAGGGCAATCTTTGGATCGCTGCAGGTATCAATCGGCCTCGTAACAAAGGTGAAACGACCGATAACGCGGCAGGAGTGTACGTCGTTTCCCCTGGCGGCAAACTGCTGGGTTGTATCCCAGTACCGGAAGATCTCATTACTAACGTGGCTTTTGGGGGGCCGGATAAGAAGACTCTCTACGTCACTGCTGGAAAGAGTCTGTTCAAAATTCAAACCTCTATTGCGGGCTGGAGTGTATATCCAAAATAGCGCCGGCATTCGCACGCTTCGCCAAATCCGAAAACATTGCAAGGCAGGTGTGGGAGGGCGAGCGTCCTCCCTGTTTTCTCAGCTAGATCTGTTGTTCTTTCCAGCGCCCCAGACGAAAAAAGAAAATACTGACCACGGCAAGGACTGATTCCGCAATAGTGATGGCAAGGAAGACCCCTTGAGCGCCGAGACCGAACGGCATGGCCATAATATAGGCAAGCGGCAACTGAAGAAGCCAGTAACAGAACACGTTGATCAGCGTCGGCGTGTTGGTGTCACCCGCGCCGTTGAATGCCTGCACCAACACCATCCCGTAAGCATAAAAGCCGTAGCCGTAGCTGACCATGCGCAAGCAATCCACGCCAAAGGGGATGACGGATGAGTCCTGAGTGAAGAAGCGGATCATCGGTTCGGCGAAGGCGATGAAGGTTACTGCAACACCGCAAAGAAAGACCATGTTGTAGAAACCGATTCTCCAGACCGACTTCTCGGCCCTGTCGGGTTGCTTGGCTCCCAGGTTTTGTCCCACCAGAGTCGCAGCTGCGTTGCACATTCCCCAGGCCGGCAGAATAGCCACGATGATGATGCGCAGGGCAATGGTGTAACCGGCCAGTGCTGCACTACCAAACATCGACACCATCCGAACCAGAACCAGGTAACTCACCATCGGGATGAGAAATTGGAACATCCCGCTCAAAGAAACCTTGAGTAGTCTCCACAAAACCGGCCAGTCGATGCGAATCTGCTCACGGGAAATCATCAGGCGGCCATTTCCGCGCCTCATCACCGAGACTTGGTAGAGTACGCCAATACCTCTCCCAATGTTTGTCGCAATGGCGTTTCCAGTGACACCCATTTCTGGGAATGGCCCCCAACCGAAGATGAGGCAGGGATCCAGAATCAGGTTGACAGCGTTTCCGATCCACAAGGCTCGCATTGCGGACACAGCCTCACCAGCACCACGAAAAATGGCGTTGATCAGAAACAGCAGGAAGATCGTGGCATTGCCGCCAAGCATGATGGCGCCAAAGCTGGAACCCGCAGACACGACTTCAGGTGAGGCGCCCATCGCTCGGAAAAGCTGTGGAGCAAAAAGAGCGCCACCGAGACCAATCGGCAATGAGATGAGCAGCCCGAGCAAGATGGACTGCACTGCAGCTACCGCGGCACCTTGGGCATCTTTTTCGCCGATGCGCCGCGCCACCATCGCGGTGGTTCCCATGCAAAGTCCCATGGCTGCAGCGAAGATCAATGTCAGGAGGCCTTCCGTGAGGCCGACCGCGGCCACCGCATCCGCTCCCAGGCTGGCCACCCAGAACACGTCAACGATCCCGAACAACGACTCCATCGACATTTCAAGGATGGTTGGAACCGACAACAGCACAATAGCGCGGCCGAGGCTGCCTTGAGTGAAGTCCTGCTGCGTGCCACCAACAGACTCACGCAGATCGGCCCAAAGAGTGGCCCGTTTGCCTTTGGGTCGTGGAACAGAAGGCGGAGGGGTAACTTGGACGCCGGCAGGCGAGTTCATTCAAACCTCTCACAGACGCCTGCCGGGAAAACGGCGAGGTCATCGCAACCCTTTGATTCTATCACCGAAGGTGAGTCCCAAGGGGGCCCGGATCACAATGGGTCGATAGTCCGGATCTGAGGAGGGAGCCTTTTCGAATGAACTTTCCCTCCACTAGAGACGTTCCTCTGAAGCAGTTCAAGCACGATTCACGTCGCCTTGAAAGGCAGTCAGAACGGGTCACGGCGTGAAACTTGATCGTTCGATACGGCCTGCTTTACATTGACTCGTGACGCAAGCCATTAGGGTTCATCCGACATGTGCAGAGCTGGTTTGACTTAACGCCGACTCTCCCAAACCAATATGGAATCTCCTCAGCCGAGACAAGTTGACCGCGAACAGCCGCTCACCGAACACATGGAGCTTCGCGACAAAGGCATTCGCCTGGCTCTGATCCCCTTTTTTGGAATCGTCATTCCGAATCTAACCGGTGTGTTTGGCGCTTTGGAACCGCAGTCTCTGATGTACTGGGCGGGCTATCCTTACTTCATTCTGCTGTCATTCCTGGTCTGGCAAGGAAATCGCTTTTTCCTGCTGAAGCAGCGGGAACATTTCGATTGGTTCAATCATCCAGTTCGCAAAATCATCGTTCTGCTGCTGGTCAGCGCCTTTTACACCGCTCCCCTAGCGGTTTTGATGCATGTCGGTTGGTACTCCATGGCAGGCTTCGCTGGTCCAGACTGGAATGCCATCCGCCTATCAACCCTCACCATCGTCATCTGCGTCATCTTCATCACCCACGTCTATGAGATGGTTTACCTCATTCAGCTTCGCGCGAGCGACACTCTTCATCTCGAAAGACTCGAGCGGGCGAAGATCGAAGCTGAGTTGATGGCTCTGAAGAACCAGATCGATCCACATTTCATGATCAACGCGCTCAACGTACTGTCGTTTCTCATTGAGCACGACCGCGCCAAGGCGCTGCAGTTCAACAGTGCCCTCGCTGATGCCTACAGATACATTCTCCGAAACAAGAGCCAGGAACTGGTCCTCCTCATGGATGAGATTGAGTTCCTAGGACACTATTGCTCACTGCTGAAGCTGCGGTTTAGCGAAGGCATTCAGATTTCATTGCCCGCCGACAAGGACTTGCTGAAGGCCTACCTTATTCCTCCGATCTCTCTGCAGGTGCTGCTGGAGAACGCCGTGAAGCACAATCACTTCTCGGCAGAACAACCGTTGGAGCTCCGCCTGACAATACAGCAGGACGCGATCTCCGTTTGCAACGAAGTGCGCCGAAAGAGTCCAGCCAGCGCTCCTTCAAACATCGGGCTGAAGAATCTCGACGAGCGTTACCGGCTAATCATGCAGGAAGGAATTCAGATCGACAGCGCCGGTAGCCGCTTTACCGTCACGCTACCTCTCTTGAGAACCTCTTGACACAACTACGGGCCTCGTTCAGCGTGTGGCTAAACATTTCCCATGTTCTGCTTGGGAATCGGAGGCGTGACAACTATAATGGCGCCGGAGCAGGTCAGACGGTCGCCGGCTCAGTCTCTTGCAGGCTGGGCGGGAGGAAAGTCCGAACTCCACAGGGTGGTGTGCCCCGTAACGCGGGGGGCCTGTGACGGACGCAAGTCTTGATCGGGCACGGAAAGTGCAACAGAAAAAATACCGCCCTGAATGCAGTGGTGAGTGGCTAGCAGCGAGTGATGAGTAAAAGCAGAAACCTTGCGATTTCAACTCGCCACTGCCTTCAGGGTAAGGGTGAAAAGGTGCGGTAAGAGCGCACCGGTTGTTTAGCGATAAACAAGCCTGGCAAACCCCACACGGAGCAAATCCAAATAGGGATGAAGGCGTGACCCGCGCCGTTAGACATCCGGGTAGGATGCTGGAACTGAGAGGCAACTCTCAGTCTAGAGGAATGACCGCCGTCCGGCAGATTCTTAATCCGAAGAGGATGCCGGGTACTGGATTCGGCTTACCGACCTGCTCTACTTTTTCCTGAATAAACCCTTCAGAGTATCCAGTCCGGAACCTTTCTTCGCGTTCGCTGGGAGGAGACTGTCCAAAGCCTCCTGGGCAGCCTTGTTCCCGGGATTCACTTGGAGCGCCTGCTTCAATTGACTCTCTGCCCGCTTTTGCATTCCGGCTTCCTTGTAGAGAAGCCCCAAGCCAACGTAGTTCTCTGGATTGAATTGCTCCAGCTCAATCGCCTTCAGAAAGTGTTCCTCCGCTTCACGCCGCCACTTCGCGTTCTTTGAAAGAGCCATCGCCAGCCAGTAACGATAGCGCGGCACTCCTGGCTCCAAGCGCACCGACTGGCGGAAAGCCTGAATCGCGCTCCAATAATCCTGCTGGTCGTATTGACCTCTCCCTTGGCGGTAATTGAGTTCTGCCAGCTTCTGCTGAGGCCCCGCGGAAGTTGGTGCTGCCGGAGCGTGCTTGTCTGGCGAGGTTCCGGCTGGAGCTTCCAAACGGAACACCTTGGCATCATAGCTCCCCCGAGTGGCTGGGACCTTAAGCGTGTCGTAGGCCTGCGCCAGGGTTGAGAATATGACGTCCAATGCGTTTTTCAGATCCGCAGATTTGGATTGGTGGAATCGGTCCGGATGATATTTTTTTGCCAGTGAGTAGTAAGACCTCTTGATTTCGTCAGACGAGGCACTCGTTGGAACGCACAACAGATCGTAATAGTTCTTGGTCTTGGCCTTGTCGAGCATGAGGAAAACATCGGACTGCACCGATTCCATATCCTCCGCCTCACTTTCCTCCTGCACATCAGCGGCTTCAGGACGAAAGCTTGGCGCTGAGCTGGAACGATAGGCTCGGCTGGCGGCTGGGATGGGCGTTTCGCCTTTGCCCTTGCCCTCTTCAGCGAACTCGGCAATGCCCGTTGCAAGAAAGCCATACAGCGTCGTTTGCGTGGTTTCCAGGCCTAGCGGAGAAATCTGCAAAATCTCGGAGATGCGCGCCGATGACTCAATGCGACTCAAGACAAACGCTTCTTCAGGTTTGAGGAAAACTGCTTCCACCTTGCTCTCAAGGTGAGGAGTCAAGCGAATGACCTTGTCAGTCCCTTTCAAACCGCGGTGGATGATCTCAGGGTTCGTGATCCTACGGACAGCCTCAAAGATTAGCGGCAGCAAGGGCAACTTTACGTTTGACTTGCCTGCTGGACCGCCCCCCGAACTGAACTCAAAACTGCCCGACACCCAGTTGAACAAGCCATACGCCATTTCCTGAACGTGAAACGCGCGGAACTCGCTTAGCTGGTTCGGCTCAACCAGATTCATCGCAACAAGAGTTTGCGTCAATGCCTCAGGTGAAGCCCCCGACTTCGAGGCATCATCCAGCTGATCAGGAGACAGTCTCCCCATCCGCAAAAGCATCTCCCCAAAGGCTTCGGTGGGGTCAGTGCTCTGAGCATCCACCAAAAATCCCTGAGCAAACCGCAGCGTCTTGGTGATATTCCCCTGCCTCAGGACCAGAGAACCGGTTTGCGCGCCCGAGTGAATTGCCCGCAGAGGTTCTGCAATGAGTTGTTGGGAAAGGTTACCCGTCATGAGGATTGATCTACAAAAGCCGCCTACCGAACATCTGCATTATCGGCAATGGGTTGCGGGAGTTTAGCTTTGACTTGGTCTGGTTGAGGCCATGCCAGTCCAGACCACTCAGAGAGAACAATCCCTGGAAATCTGTGGCCCGAGCCATCGTATCACACACAGGCCTAGCCTGACGCCTGACGCCTTGGGTCGATGATTCTCAGCAACTTGGAGAACTTCCGGGGTTTGTATGTTAATTTACGTTAGCTTTCTTGAGAGCAAAGGAGACTGAGGCTATGGCGTTGTATCTGGTGACAGGCGGAGCGGGATTCATCGGTTCCAACCTTGTGGAGGAGCTGCTTCGACAAGGATCCCAAGTCCGAGTCATTGACAATTTCGCCACGGGAAAACCGGAGAACCTGAAGCCGTTCGATGGTCGGGTCGACTTCCGGGAGGTTGATATTTGCGATCTCAACGCATTGAAGGAGGCCGTGAGGGGGGTTGACTACGTCTTGCATCAAGCCGCAATTCCATCGGTACCCAAGTCAGTGATCGACCCGATCACTTCACACAACGCTGACCTCACTGGAACACTGCATGTCCTATGGGCAGCCAAGGAGGCTGGAGTCAAACGGCTGGTTTACGCCGCCTCATCGTCCGCGTACGGGGACAACCCGGAATTGCCCAAGCGGGAGGACATGCCCTCGCGGCCTATCTCCCCTTATGGCCTCATGAAGTATGTAGGAGAAGAGTACTGTCGTTTGTTCACCCAGCTGTACGGATTGGAAACAGTCTCTTTACGATACTTCAATGTCTTCGGACCTCGGCAGGATCCGTCTTCACCCTACTCAGGTGTGCTTTCCCGATTCATCACGGCGATGCTGGCAGGGAAGAGGCCTGTTATTTTTGGCGACGGTGAGCAGAGCCGGGACTTCACGTTTGTGGTAAATGTCGTCCGGGGGAACCTGCTGGCCTGCCATGCCTCAGGGGTGGCGGGTCAGATGTACAATCTCGCCTGCTCAGAACGAATCAACCTCAATCAAGTCGTTGCCCAGCTTAACAGCATTCTAGGTACTGCCCTCGAACCTGTCTATGAAGCAAACCGGGTTGGCGACATCAAGCACTCGCTGGCGGATATCTCAAGAGCCAAAGTGGACCTCAAGTACCTGCCTTCGGTTCAGTTTCAAGAAGGGTTGCGCATCACCGTTGAGTGGTACAGGCAAAACCTCGGCAACTCACTGGGTTCCTAAGTATGACGATAAGGACGTATCTACGCCGGGAGGATTTCGAGTGCCCTGAGATGGGGAGACCTTGGCTCCAGCAAGGCCGCCAGACTCGAATCGAAGCTGGCCAGAATTCCGCCCTTGTGGATCGCCAACCCAAGCAGATACGCATCGGTTGTCTGCTGGTGGCCAACAAACCGATCAGCGAAGGGTGTGACCGCATCGCTTAGACCGATATCCATCTTCCAGAATCGGTGCGATGCGTGACCGAGGTTCGTTTCAAGAATTTCCAGCACTTTAGCCGGAGGCGGGGCGTCGGGAAAAACCCGAGGATTTGAGCTCACTCGAACGAATCCGGCTTGCGTTAGGGCACAGGTAGCCCAGCCGGAACGTTGGTGAGTTCGGAACCAGTTCGAGGCCGCTTCGTGTTGCTCATGGTTGGCCCACGAAAGCGCCACGAGGACATTGACGTCCAGCAGATATACACTCACGGGAAATCACTGAGTGCTTCTCGTACCTTCTTCATAGTGATTCCGGGAGCCCCTCTGGGCGGAGTGAATACGGCCAAACCGTTGACCACTTCCACTGGCACAGAAGATTCGAGCCCCCGACGAGCAAGGTCGGAGACGGCCTTCCCTAGAGAAACCTTCAAAGACGCAGCCCGTTTCGAGGCGGCTTCCAAGACATCATCATCTAATGTCAGGGTTGTTCTCATGAAGCGTATGATGCACCATGATTCGTATGATGTCAACCTGATTGCAGAGGCATCATTTCTTGAGATGATGACAAACCGTCGTTGGCACTTCGATTGCAAACCCCAGTGGGTCTCCCTATAATTCCTCCGTCACCCTCCTGAATCGTGAGGCCTGTCGTGATCGGTCAGCAGATGGAGTTCAAGGATAAATATTTCTCGCTGCTCGAACAGGGCGCCAAGCCTGGCCGCTACATCGGCGGCGAGCCCAACATGGTCCTGAAAGATTTGGACCGCGTGCAGGTTCGGTTTGCGCTCGCGTTTCCAGACGTGTACGAGATCGGCATGTCGCACAACGGCATCCGCATGCTCTATCACATCCTGAACCGCATCGACGATGTGTACGCCGAGCGCGTCTTTGCACCCTGGGTTGACATGGCCTCGGTCTTCAAAAACGAGGGCGTGCCACTGCTAAGCCTGGAAACCAAGACCCCCATCCGAGATTTCGATCTGGTGGGCTTTTCGCTGCAGGCGGAACTGACCTATATCAACGTCCCCTACATGCTCGATCTGGCCGGCATCCCGCTGCTGTCGCAGGACCGCCAGGAAGGCGACCCACTCATTTGTGCGGGCGGCCCTTGTACGGCCAATCCCGAGCCCCTGGCAGATTTCATCGACTTCTTCGTCATCGGGGACGGAGAAGATCTCGTAGTCGAAATCGTCGACCTCTGCCGGAATGTCCGCCGCGAAGGGTTGAAGCGCTGGCAGATCCTCGAAACACTGGCAAAGCTGCCCGGGGTTTACGTGCCGCAGGTCCATCAACCTCCCACGCCGTGGGTGCCGGAAACCCGTCCGGGAAAACCTTTCACGCTGGTGAAACGGCGTTGGGTTGAGGCGCTTTCACCCGACTTTTATTCCACCAAGCCGATTGTTCCGGTGATCGACATCATCCAAGACCGTGTCAGCGTGGAAGTGATGCGCGGTTGCACCCAGGGCTGCCGATTTTGTCAGGCCGGCTATTGGTACCGTCCGACCCGCGAGCTAAATGTGGACGACGTGATGCGCCTGACCTCCGAATCGCTGAAGAACACGGGTAATCGGGAGATTGGCCTATTGTCGCTTTCCACTGCGGACTACAGCCAGGTTGAATGTCTAACGAAAGAGATGGCCCGCGCCTTCTCCAAAGACAAAGTTTCGATTTCTCTGCCCTCTCTTCGCGCCGACATGTTTTCCGTGTCGCTGGCAGAGAACGTGGGCGAAGTGAAGAAGAACGGGTTCACATTCGCTCCCGAGGCCGGCAGTGTGCGGATGCGCCGGTTCATCAACAAAAACATCAGCAACGAAGAACTATTCCAATCCATTGAGACGGCCTACCGGCAGGGATGGAACCTGGTGAAGCTGTATTTCATGATCGGGTTGCCAACCGAAACCGACGCGGACATTCGCGAACTCGTCGATCTGATTCGCGAAGTCGGGCAAATCGGCAAGAAGGTGAAAGGGGGCCAGAAGAACGTCAACGCCAGCATTGGGACATTTGTCCCCAAGTCGTTCACACCCTTTCAATGGGATCGCTTCGAGGACCTGAAGGTCACGACGGAACGGCTCAACTACCTGAAGTCGGCGGTGCGGTTCCCGTTCGCGCGGCTCAAATGGCACAATCCTAAGGAAGGCTTTATCGAAGGAGTGCTTTCGCGCGGTGACCGCCGGGTGGGACGCGCCATTCTCAAGGCCTATCAGCTCGGCTGCCGGTTCGACGGTTGGGATGAGATGTTCAACTTCGACTTGTGGATGAACGCCTTCGAAGAGTCGGGAATCGATCCGCACTTCTACAATCGTGACATTCCGCTGAACGAAGTGCTTCCTTGGGAGTTCATCGATATCGGCGTATCCAAGAAATTCCTGCTGAAGGAGCGCGAGCGCTCGTACGAGCAGGTGCAGACCTACGACTGTAAGTGGGGCGACTGCCGGGGATGCGGCATTCCCGGAAACTATGAAGACATCAAGCTGGCTGAAGTGCCGGAACAGGTTGCGGCTGAGAGCCTCGTTCAGTTGAGCCTTGCACCTTTGCGGACTGCAAATACAGCCAAACCCCCTGAGGCCCTGCGGGCCTCTGTCCCCCTTGAGCAAGGGGGACAAGCCACCGAATCTGAGGCTTCGCAGTCACGGTCCGAGCTGGCTGCGAGCGTGTGGGCAGTGCAGCCAGTCTCTGTGGTGGATCGTGCGACACAGCCTGCCCGACCGTTCGTCATGCACTACTGGAAAGAAGGGCCGGCACGGTTGTTGTCGCATCTGAATGTGATGCAGTTGATGGAACGAGCGATGATTCGTTCGGAGTTTCCGCTTCGCTTCACTGAAGGCTTCAACCCGCACCCGAAATTCGCCACGTCGCCCGCCATTCCTCTCGGCATGAGCTCGCATTCCGAGTACATCCAGTTTGAGCTTCGTGGCGAGCTGCCGGGAAACGCCGTGACCCTCATGAATGCATGCCTCATCGAAGGGCTGATAGTTCAAACCATCGTACCCTTTGAAGCAAGAGGTCAGTGGACCATCACCCAGCCGTTGCAGGCAACCTACAAAGCCTCGATTGAGAGCGAACAAATCAACGGTGACGCGGGTGCTGTTTCAGAATTGATGGGGCGCGTGAGCGATCTCATCAATCACCTGAGCGACCACTACAAGGGCAACGATTTCTACTGCAGCTCAAAGGATCACGAACGCATTGTGGATCTGTGGGTGGAAGCCGACCAGCCTCCCAGGTTGGGTTTTACGGTGTCGGTTAATCAGAATGGTGCCTTGCTCAAACCCAGGGATTTTCTGGAGCAGGTTCTGCAGTGTCCGCCGGACTTGGCCAGGAAGTTCCTGATCGTTAAAGAAACTGTGAACTTTCAACCACCAAACGAGCCGTTAAGCGGGACAAGGACCGCGAGTCCCTGCCCGGACTTGAGTTCCGGAACCACGGTTAACAGTCTACAGCAGCAATCAAACCGGATTTTGTAGGCTACATTGACCTGCCAGCCTCATGCCCCTGCTCAAGCGATTCTCCCTGATCGTCATCATACTCTGGCTCATGGGATCGGCTGGTCTTGCGACTGCCGGCGAACCGCCGGAGCGATTCACTGCCAAACAATATGTTTCGCTGATCCAGCAACTCTCAGAGGATTCAGGATTCTTTGATTCTGACAACCTGGTCTCGAACGAATCTTCGTACCTTCAAATCTCGGGTCTGCTGGAAAAGCTCGTCCCCAAGAGCGGCGTTTACCTCGGGGTGGGGCCTGAGCAGAATTTCACCTATATCGCGAAAACACGGCCACGTCTGGCAATCCTGCTGGACATTCGGCGCCAGAATCAGCTCTACCATCTTCTCTTCAAGTCTCTGTTCGAACGGTCGCGAAACCGTTCCGAATACCTCGCCAATCTCTTCTCCCGGCCGAAGCCTAAGAAGGTTGCGGGAACAAATCCTGATATCAGCGCGCTGCTTCTGGCGTTTGAGAAAACCGCGCCTTCGGAGCAACTATTTCGAAAAAACTTGAAGGAGGCTCTTGCCTTTATTCGCGAGCGTTGCCAGTTCCCGATCCACGATAAGGATGCCGGAACGATTGAAAGCATCTACCGCGCGTTCTTTGATCAGCAACTCGACCTACGCTTTCGCAGCTTCGGTCGGCCGACCTTTCGTTTCTACCCTTCGTTCAAAGACATCCTTCTGGAACGCAATGTTGAAGGAAAGTTCGGAAACTACCTCAATTCAGAAACCGACTTTCAGTTCATTAAGCGGATGCAGAGCCGTAATCTCGTAGTACCTGTGGTGGGAGACTTCGCCGGACCAAAGGCTCTTCGAGCCGTGGGTGAGTACCTGAAAGGGCTCGGACAAACGGTTTCTGTGTTTTATGTTTCCAATGTTGAGTTCTATCTGATTCAAAACGGTGTGTTTGATCGTTTCGCTGAGAATGTCCAGCAACTGCCCCTTTCGGACCAGAGCTTGTTCATCCGCGCCTATTTTCGCTTCCCCCATCCCGAGCGTCGCCCTGGTTACGTCAGCGCCACCCTCCTCCAGCGCATGAAACGATTCCTCGAAAACCGCAACGCCGGAAACTATCAGTCCTATCAAGATCTTGGGTTGAAAGACTACGTTGTTAGTGAATAGCCACAACCTGCAGTCAAGGCGCACCCGGTGCGCCTCGACAGTCGGCTTTGGTGCTGCGTCCAACTGAACGCGCGGACACTCAGGTCCACCCCCCTATATTGAACCGACTATTCCGTTGAAAACCTTGGTTCTATCCGCTATTGTTAAAGACAATTCCAATCGAAGAGGCGGCTTCCTGCAAGGCAAATGCAGCCGAGCAGGAAGTTGTGCCAGGATCTTGATGTCCATCGATAACACCGTACTAGAAATCAGCCGCCTGATTGTTGCCGTGTCGCTGATTTCATCATGTGGCTGGGCTTTCGAGGAGAGTGCTGAAGAACTTCCCAAGACAGCCCAGGTTGCCATCCGCCAGCCACAGCTCAACACGGTGTTTCCCATGGGAATTCAGCCCGGCCAGAAGCTACGTCTTGAAGTTCAAGGCGAGTTTTTGGACGGAGCCTCGCAGTTGCTGTTTGAGAGCGGCGATGTCTCCGGCTCGGTGGTTTCTGCAACGTTTACCAAGGCGTTGGTCGATGTAGCGGTAACGCCCGAGGCTCTGCCAGGACCGCGGCGATTTCGCCTGGTGTCTGAACGTGGCGTTTCCAACACCGTGCTCTTTCGTGTCAGCCGCTGGCCAACACCCATAGAGAAGGAACCGAACGACGATTTGGACTCACCAATGCCCGTGGAAGCACCGTCGTTGGTCAGCGGGCGACTGCAGACCGATCAGGATGTCGATCTCTACCGTTTCCACGCCAAGACTGGAGAACGACTGCAACTTAACGTGTTGGGCGCACGCAACGGAACCAACGCGGACGTATCGCTGGCCATCCTCTTTCCCGACGGGCGCGAGGTTGCTCATGACGAGGGTCGCTTCATTTGGGATCCTTATCTCGATCACACTTTTGAAGCAGCGGGTGATTACATCGCCGCCATCACCTTGACCCGCATGCCGGCCGGTGGCCAGTCGCGGAGTGACCTCAACTATCAGATCGCCTTTGGGCACAGCCCTATCTTTTGGTCTGTTTTTCCGATGGGTGTACGGCAAGGAACTTCCAGCGAACTCACCTTGCGAGGCGATTTTCTGCAAGTTGGAACTCCTGTACGGTTTTCTGCGCCAGGTCTGCAGCCTGGAATTGAAGGTGTGCTTGGCGAACGTTGCGCGTCGGGTGACTTCCGCCTGCCAGTCAGAATCAGCCCGGCCACCGAGCCTAGTGCGTATGATCTTGGAATCACCGATGATTCCGGGACGCTCACGCCCTTGAAATTGATCGTCGGCGATCTTCCCGAGATGACTGAGACTGAACCGAACGACACGGTTTCCCAATCCCAACAGTTGAATGGCGCCTTGACGGTGAATGGACGCATCGATCGTGATGGCGACGAGGATCTGTTTCGCATCTCCGCTGAGGCGGGCGCTTCGCTGGTGTTTCGTGTGGACGCCGAAAAATACGGCTCGGTAATCGATTCGTCCCTCACCTTGCTCGACACCGCGGGCAAGGTCTTGGCTTCCAACGATGATGCCAAGTGGCCCGGCCGCGCACTGAATCGGGATGGCTTGATTAATTTCAAGTTCAAAGACAAAGGTGACTATTTCGTCAAGGTCAGCAGCCTTTATCGGCGTGGCGGTCCGGACCACGTCTACCGCCTCACTGTTCAACCAGCGACGCCAGATTTTTTGCTATCTCTAAATACCGATCGACCTTCCGTGCAGCGCGGCGAGAAAGGAAAGATTGGGGTCTCAGTCAGTCGCTTCAATGAGCTCAAGGGAGAAATTCGGGTTCACATTGCTGGTCTGCCTGAGGGTGTCTCGGCGAAGGATCTTGTGATCCCTGGCGACAAGGATTCCGGCACCATTGAACTAGAGGCTGCCGGATCTGAATTCAAGGTGGCAGCCATCCAGGTTTGGGGAGAAGCGACTGTGGACGGGCAAAACCTGAAGCGCCACGCTCTGCTACCGCCCGGACGCTTCCAGGGCAGCGGACCTGTCTTCCCCGATTCCTCTGCTTTGCAAGCAATTCTCACAGTCGTAGACCCGCCCCGATTTTCGTTGGAATCAGCCGCTTCGACCGTCTATCTCGTGCGTGGCGGCACAGCAGAATTCGGCGTCAAGGTGGCGCGCAAGAATGGATTTGCAGCGGCGCTGAAATTAACCGCCGAAAATCTGCCAAAGGGTGTCGTCATTCAGGAGGTCGAACTCATTGACGAGGGGCGCATGGCGAGAATCACCCTGCAGGCGTCGGCGGACGCCGCGTCGGCACGAATACCGAACCTGGCGATCATCGGCACGGCAGAAGTCGAGGGCAAGAAGTACAGTGTGGCTGCCCCGAGGGTTAGCCTGCAGTTGGATTGACCCGAACTGGGTAGCCACGATTGAAGCGCCTTTTGCGCCTATCGTGGGTTTTGTTAAATGCCGACCCTTGTTGATTCGAAGTATAGGATTTCCAGTCCACGATTGACGCAAGAAACGCGCGTCAATCGTGGCTAACTAACAAATCAATGCAAATGAGTTTTCGACAATCTGTTTTGAGGTTTGCAGCTTTCGGGCTTCTGACTCTGCCCATCATGGCCAACGAGTCTATGCAGACTGCCGGCCTCCAAGAACTTTTCTTCGAGCCCAAGTCTTTCTTTCTCTCAGGTATCAACGAAACCCAGACGGTCGCTCTGACGGGCCGTTACGCCGATGGCAGTCTGCGCGACTTGACGCGTCAGACAAAGCTCTCGATCAAGGATGCTGAGATTGCGGAAATAGGCAGCGATGGACGTCTGATCTCCAAAACTAACGGTTCCACGAATCTACAAGCCTCCGTGGGAGGGCGCACAGCATCCGCCCTGATTGTGGTTCGAGCCAACGGGGAAACGCGAACGATGGATTTCGCAGCTGACGTTGCTCCCATCCTTTCGAGGTACGGCTGCAATGCCAGCGGGTGCCACGGCGCCCTGAACGGCCAGGCAGATTTCAAATTGTCACTCTTTGGCTATGACCCCGACGCCGACTACGAGGCCATCGTAAAAGCGAACGACGGCCGCCGCGTCAACCTCAAGAGCCCTGAAGACAGCCTGCTGCTGGCCAAACCTGCCTTTGTGATCAGCCACGGCGGTGGGCAGATCATTCAGAAGGATTCGTTGGAGTACAAAGCCTTGCGCGACTGGATTGCCGCTGGCGCTCCGCAAGGTAAGGCTGGCGGACCGCGGCTGGAGCGGTTGTTGGTTTATCCCGAGGGTCAGCGACTCCTCCTCGCGGCGGGCCAACAGCAGCAATTGATTGTCATCGGAAAGTACAGCGACGGCCGCGAAGTGGATATGACACGGCAAGTGCGGTACACGCCGAGCGATGAGACCGTCGTCTCCGTGAATCCGGAGGGCCTGGCTTCGGCCAGGCGGACGGGTGAAGTCAACATCATGGTTCGCTCGCTCGGTGCGGTGGGTGTGTCGCGGATGGCGGTTGTACTGCGTCCGCCGCTTAAGCATCTTCCAACGCTCGTGCGGAATAACTACATCGATGACCTGATTTTCGAGAAGCTGCTCCGACTGCGCATGCAGCCATCCGAGCTCTGTTCGGATAACGAGTTCATTCGTCGGGTCTACCTTGACGTCATGGGCACGCTCCCCAAGCCGTCGGAGGTCCGGGCCTTTCTGGCTGATCGTTCTTCCGCCAAACGCGAACGGCTGGTGGATGCGCTGTTTACCCGTCCGGAGTATGCGGACTTCTGGTCGCTAAAATATGGCGATCTGTTTACCAATAGTCCGCAGTTCCTATACAACGGCACGGCGTATTACCAAACCTGGCTGCGGGATGCAGTTGCCAGGAACAAGTCGTACGATCAGTTTGTCCGTGAACTGCTCACTGCGAGCGGGGGCACCTATCAAGCTTTGCCAACCAATTTCTATACCGTTCAGAAAAAACCCGACGACATGGCAACCTTTGTCAGCCAGGCATTTCTAGGCGTCAGCCTGGAGTGTGCTCGTTGCCACGACCATCCCAGTGAGAAGTGGAAGCGCGACGATTTCATGGGTCTGGCTGCGTTCTTTTCCCAGGTGAAGTTCAAGGGAGGCGCTCGAAACAACGAACGGTTCCTTTACATCGATCCGGAAAAGGAGTTTGTCCACCCGCAGACGAAACTGTCCGTCGCGGCCAAATTTCTGGGTGCCCAGTACGCGGAATTTCAGCCCCTCGAGGACCGAAGAGCCAGGCTAGGTGAGTGGTTGACATCTCCCGGAAATCCTTACTTCGCCAAAGCCGCGGTCAACCGCTTTTGGAAGGAGCTCATGGGACGGGGCATCGTGGAACCGGTGGACGACTTTCGTGTGACCAATCCAGCCAGCCATCCCGAATTATTGGAGCGCCTGGCAGCGGATTTCGTTGAACTGAAATTCGACGTGCAAAAGTTAATGAAGCGCATCCTCCTGTCCCGAACCTATCAGCTCTCCGCCAAACCAAACGCGACCAATGCTGACGACAGAACGGCTTACTCGCATTACACCCTGCGGCGCCTGTCGGCCGAACAGATGGCCGATGCTATCGCGCAAGCCACCGGCGTGCCCGAACGGTACCCCTATTTCCATCCAGGCAAGCGTGCGATTCAATTGCCCGATCCGATTGTCGATTCCTATTTCTTGACGATCTTTGATCGCTCGACGCGCGAGAATGCCACCTGTTCTCGTAAGCAGTCGGCAAGCATCACGCAGTCGCTCAATCTGGTGAGTGGTGAAACCATCAACGGCAAGTTGCGGCACGAAAAGGGAGCAATTTCCCGACTGATAGGCGACGGGAAGACCGATAAGGAAATTGTCGAACACCTGACCCTGGCGGCATTGGCCCGTTTTCCCACGTCGCTGGAAACCCGGCTGGCAGCCGAAGCAGTTCAAAAGAGCAATTCTCGCCGCGAAGGGCTCGAAGATTTCGGGTGGGCTTTGCTGAATTCGAAAGCGTTCCTATATAATCACTAGAAGTGGCTCAAGATATTGGGTAGTTGCAGATTCGGTTATGAGGTGATTTGTCATGGTCGCGAAATGTGATTGCGGTCAGGTACCAGCAGGATTGTTCGGACGCCGGGACTTCATTCGGATCGGTTCGCTGGGCATGTTTGGCTTGGGATTGCGCGATTTTTTTGCAATGCAGGCCCTCGCCAATGAAACTCCAGCTCATTCCGCCCTCAAGTCGGGGGCTCCGGATCGCTCGGTGATCCTGGTGTGGTTGAGCGGTGGGCCGCCGCAGATGGATACCTTCGACATGAAACCGGACGGACCCAAGGAAACTCGCGGGACATTCAAACCCATTCCGACCAATGTCGCTGGTATCCAGGTTTGCGAGCACATGCCGAATACCGCGAAGCAGGCTGACAAGTACGCCATCATTCGCTCGATGACTTCCAAGGAAGCCAACCACGAGCGGGCCATCAACTACCTTCTCACTGGCTACCTTCCTCTGCAGACTCTGGAATTTCCGTCCATGGGCTCTGTGATCTCCAAGGAGCATGGGCCCAAGAATGGACTACCCGCTTACGTCACGGTGCCGAATATTTTTCCTTCGTTCGGCGCTGGGTTCCTCGGTGGGGCTTACGGGCCGTTCATTGCCGGTGACCCAAATGTATCGGGCTACAAAGTGCGCGACCTGACGCTTCCGACAGACATCGACTGGGCGCGTGTGAACAACCGGAAGTGGCTGCTGAGCCAGATCGATCAACAGTTCAAGTCCATCGACGCAAATAACGAATTCAAGACCGTGGATACGTTCTACGAGAAAGCCTACGACCTGATGAAGTCGTCTGTGGCAAAGAGAGCCTTTGATATCGAAGCTGAACCGGAAGCAATTCGTAACCGTTATGGTCGGACACCGGTCGGCCAAGGCTGTCTGCTGGCGAGACGCCTGGTGGAAAACGGTGTCCGCTTTGTCACCGTCAGCAAGGGTTGGCTGAATTGGGACACGCATGGCAGGAATTTCACAACGCTCGAAAAACTGCTCCTGCCGGAACTGGACCTGGCCTATTCGGCGCTCCTTGAAGATCTGCATCAGCGCGGACTGCTGGAGTCCACTCTGGTAGTGCTGATGGGAGAGTTCGGACGCACACCCGAAGTGAATTCGGATGCCGGGCGTGATCACTGGTCCAAGGCATTTACCGTGGTGATGGCGGGCGGCGGAGTGAAAGGTGGTCAGGTGTTGGGTGCCACCGACAGCAAAGCGGCCGAAGTCACCAAGGACCCATACCAGGTGGAAGATCTCGTGGCTACGATCTACGATCGCGTCGGCCTCGACTTCACCCACGAGTACGACACATCCGTCGGTCGGCCAGTCAAGCTCTCCAACGGCGGCCAGGTTATCGGCAAGCTGTTCTGAAAAAATACTTCGCGTAACGAGTGGTGAGAGTCTCGTGACCTCGGCGGCAGTAAGCCGGGGCCAGGGTCCAAGTTGTAGCACTTTACCTGGATTCCGGCGTTCGCCGGAACGACGAAACCTGCTCAACTCACGCCGTGAAGGTCCTTCCAACCAACCCAGCTTGAGCCTTTCCTTCGCAATTCTTCGCGTTGGATTAGTGTAGGAGATCGGGTGGGCCTCCGTGCAAGGGACGGCCACTCCATCGCTCATTGCGTGCCATAAGGCTGATACCAGAATCTTTCCGCACCAGATTCCCGTGCCCAGATTCTTGACACGCAAATTCCGAACCGATAGGCTTTCGGCGCTTACCTTGCAACTACTACAAGTCTTCTCAGTATGATATCAACGCGTGATCGACAGGGGGTTCTGATGCGCTACGAATCGTTGCAACGCTTGTGCGTGGCACTGATAGTCGTCTCTCTCGCTACTGCAGGCTTTGGTGTGCCTGCCGTCAATGCTCAATTCGGCGGCCTTAAGGACGCAGCCCGGAAAGCCAAAGAGGCCATGCAGAAGAAGAAGGATGCCGAAGCCCAGGCCCAGAAAGAGGCTGAAGCTAAGAAAGAGGCCGAAGCCAAAAAGGAGACTGACGCCAAGAAGGAACCTGAGGCCAACAAAGAAACGACGGCAGCAGCGCAGCAGGCGCCGGCCGATGCAGCGCCCTCCTTCCAGGTCTATAGCAAGTTCGACTTCGTCCCGGGCGAAAAGATCGTCGCTTTTGAGGACTTCTCGCAGGATGCGATCGGTGATTTTCCTGCAAAATGGAATACGAACGGATCTGGGGAAGTCGTTACGATTTCAGGCAAGCCCGGACGGTGGTTGAAGCTGGCTGGCAGCGGCTTCTACACGCCGGAGTTCATCACGGCCCTGCCGGACGACTTCACGCTCGAGTTCGACGTCCTCACGCCGCCGACCTTCGCGGGGTACTATCTCAACTCTGTCATCGCCCAGCTGCCGAGCGACGGGGCGGCCAACTGGAGCGCGGCGACCAACTCCTTCATCCTGAGTTTGCTTCCCGGGTCGGGGGACCTCGGAACGTCGCAGACCCAAGTAAGGCAGGACTCGGCCTCGGCGGGCCAAAACAGCAAGTCCGTCAAGCAATTCACGAAGGTGGCTAACCCCGTTCACATCTCTATGTGGCGTCAGCGCCAGCGTGTACGCGTGTACCTGAACGAAGAGAAGGTGTGGGACCTGCCGCGAGCGTTGGCGCAGACAGCCAAGTTCAACATGTTCCTGTTCGCGCTCAGGAACGACGCCGGGGAGTCCGACTACTACATCGGCAACGTACGTCTGGCGGTGGGTGCACCCGACACCCGCAACAAGCTGCTCACCGAGGGGAAGTGGGTGACGCACGGCATTCTGTTCGACGTGAACAGCGACCGGGTGAAGCCGGAGTCGTACGGAGCATTGAAGGAGATTGTCAACGTCCTGACGGAGAATGCGGACGTAAAGATTCAGGTCGTGGGGCATACCGACTCCGACGGCGACGATGCCAAGAACCTGGACTTGTCGAAACGCCGTGCCGCCTCCGTGCGCACCGTCCTGGCGAAGGAGTTTGCCATCGCGGAAGCCCGGATGGAGACCGATGGCAAGGGCGAGAGCCAGCCCATCGAAAAGAACGACACGCCAGCTGGCAAGGCCAATAACCGAAGGGTTGAGTTCATCAAGAAGTAGCGCCGAGGACGACGGACAAGCTCAGGTGGCCCGGCAGCGGTAAATACGAAGGGGCGGCGAATTGCCCATCCAAGAGACTCAGGAACGATATTAGGAACAGGAGCTGCAGGAGGCGAAAAGCCATGATTTGGTCCTTTCAAGAGGGAAGATTTCGAATGTTTGAGGTCGCCCTCCGGCGTGTCTCGTCCGCATACCTCGGAAGATGCGCGATGTATGCGCCAGCCAGTAGTTGAACTTACTCCGAACTGTGTCCTCAAAGATCGCTTCCGGACATGGTGACCTGGAGACTAGGGCGACCTTGATTCCCAGCGGTCGCTAATGACGATCTGGCTCATGCAGTTCCCGCGACCTTTGGCCGCCGAGCCGTATCGAGAGTGGGGTTTATTTCCAGTTGGTCCCTCCTTATTGAAACTGACTCCATGCTCGGAACGGCAAAGCTCAGTGGTTTCTGTTTCAGGACGTGGCCAGATGCGCGTGTCCTCGGGTTGGTTCCGGAAGACATAGGCATTGGCAAGGTCATACCTCATCCAGCACTTCTCGTAGCCGCTGTGCAGCCCCTGAGGAGCACCCAGGTAAACCTTTCGTTTCCTTTCTAACGGATAACCAATAAAGATCTCCTCTAGAAGCACCCGGGTCGAGGGCTCGTTAACCACGTTGATCGGCTTGCCTGCTTCGAAGACCTGTCGCCTTCCGTTTATGTCCTGTACCGTCCATTCGACGGGTGTTACGTCACCTTCACCGTGGTGATGCACGCCAACAGCATGGCTCAGTTCGTGAGCGACCGTTGATTGATCAAGCATTTTCGGAGAAATGTTGACCCACTCGACGTTTTTGGGTGGACCCATATCCACGCCGAGAATCAGCTCATCAAGAAAATTCCCCTCGATATTGCTTGACGACATACCATCTTTGTCAGGCTTGGGGCGGAGCCTGATAACCAGGCAATGCTGATCAGTCACGTGCCGATCACTGCGCGCGTTGAAGTTGATGACGCGGTCGCTTCTTCGCTCGTCATTTGGTACGAGCTTGTCGTGAATCACGATCCCTGTGACTTTGCCAAAAAGGTCGATCCCGGCTTGCGCACCATCACCAATGGTGTTCTCAATGAACAAGTCTTTCTTTCTGGGATCGCAATTGTCGCGCCACGTCTGACCTTGAACAAATCCGCGGTACTCTTCCCAAACCGTGAGTCCATCCCCCTTTTGACCATCGCCTTTGGGGTCGTCGTCCTCGTCGGCGTCGTCCCCCATGTTCCTGGCAAATTTCGCCTTCCATCCTCTTGCAATATCTTCCCCTTCATCACGGTCAGGAATTAGCAGCCGCGTGGATCTATCATTGCCCTTGATCACTCCGCGGATAGACCGCCCACCCTCTAATTCAGCTTCTGCTATCAATACCCCGGTCGCAGCTCCATCGAGGGATCCTAACCGCACCGTGCCAATCCCAGCTTGAGCGGTCACTCCATGGATCGTGAGCTCTGGAATGGTCTTATTCAGAGTCCAATCTGCATGTGTGGTTGGGGGAACAAATTCCAGGTCCGGTTGTGGATCGGCTTCAGGCGTGACAGGCCAGTTCATGCACCAACCTTTGTAACGACTCACCTCGGCGAGCTGGAACACCACCCTTGTGACCTTTGACTTGCTGCCGGTCTGGACGACCTCCCAGCCGACATCAAATGGCGAAAGGGTAGGACGAACCAAACCCGGGTCGAAGCGAACCTGCAAGGCTGCAAGAAAACGAAAAGCCATGGGAAGTAGATTCGGATATCGAATCTGAAGCAAGAAGTTAGAAGATTGGATTTGGCTGTCAACTGACGCAACGTTCTTTGGTTGGGGCTGAGCGACAAGCGTGAGGGGAGGCTTTGGCCGCCAGGTCAAGTAATCTGGTGGCGGCGTCAAGATCAACTTCGGCGGGTTAACTTCCGGTGGTGCCAGGTTGAGGTTGATAAGCCCCTTGTGCACATGATCCCCATGTATGCGGAGCCAATCAAAGTCCCCGAGGTAGGTTCCGCATTGTTCCATCGGGTAAGGCTTGTCGTTTACTTGCAGTACAAGACCGGCAGCCGGCAGCGGATAGGTCTGCAGCCAGCGCACCGCCGTTGTCACCAGTGAAGTCTGCCCCGTGATTTGCTCGGCGGCCCCTGGATTGTCCTTCCGCGTGCCGCTGGACGTCCCTTCGATGGATTCTGTGTCTACGATCACCTGAAATGTTTTTTTCAGCTCATCGATAACCAGCTTCGCTTTGGTCTTGGAGCGCCCCTGGGCTTGGCTTTTCCACTCTTTCACAAAGTTCCCGCCGAAGTGCACTTCCTTGTGCTCGAGTTCCAGAATCTGTTCGGCAAATCCTTCGCCGGTCCATTCGACATAGTCGTTGTCCAGATGGCGCTCGGTCAGATCGATTCGGGCAACGAGTTGCTCTTTGAACTTCCTTTGCAGGGACTCGCCTGTCACTTCTACCTTCATGTCGTCGTCTGACTTGAGCTTGACGTAGAGGCTGTAGCGTTCGACGGCCCGGAAACGGGTGACAGGCTCCGGTGGAGCCTGAGCCGACCGCCCATCCAGCAAGCTCAAGAACAAGGCGACTGCCGCAAGCCGCACAAAGCGAGAGGTGTTTGCCACGACAGACTCCTTTCCGCTGGGACTACCGTCGTTGCCTATGGTTGCTTTTCAGAGTCAAGTATAGTGACACCACGCTCAGGCGATGAAGGCTTTTCTCACAGAAACGGTGAAGATCTAGGACACGTCGTCCGGAGGCCAGCTTCCACGCTCGCCTACCCGCCCAGCAGAAAATCAAAGTCTGATTTCGAAATCGAGAAGCCCTTGCCGCCGCGCGTTGCATCTTCCAGGACCGCCTTGTACAGCGCCAGCTTCCGTTTCTTGAGTTCCATCATTTTCTCCTCAATGGTGTGACGCATGAGGACGCGTGTGATCGAGACTTTCTGGATTTGACCGATGCGGTGGGCGCGGTCGGAGGCCTGGTTCTCAACGGCAGGGTTCCACCAGGGATCGAGATGGAAGACGTAGGAGGCACGCGTCAGATTCAGTCCCTGCCCCCCCGCCTTTAAGCTGAGCAGAAAAATGGGAGGGGCTTCTCCTTTCTGAAAACCCTCGACCAGATGCTTACGTTTTTTGACGGCGGTGGAGCCATCCAACCGCGAGAAGCCCAACTCCGAGGCCTTCAGTTCCTCTTCGAGCAAATCCAGAAACGAGGTGAACTGGGAAAAGACCAGGGCGCTGTGGCCTTCTTCCCGCAGTTCCTTGAGCTTCCCAATCACAAAATCCAGCTTGGGCGAAGGGTCTTTGCTGGTCCGATCCAGCAGCCGGGGTGAAACGCACAATTGGCGCAGCTTCATGATCGCAGTCAGTGCGATGACCTGCGCCTGGCCCTGAGTCTTACTGCGATAAGCGTCCTCAATCGACGAACGCACCTGTTCGACCGTGTGTTGATACAGGGACTTTTGTTTCTCGGTGAGCTCCAGGTAGACGTCCGACTCCATTTTCGGCGGCAATTCTTTCAGAATGGCATCCTTGGTGCGGCGCAACACAAACGGCCGGGTGCGACGGACCAGCATATCCAACATCGGAGACGTTTCGAGCTTGATGAACGCCTTCAATTGGTCATAGTCGCCCATCAGACCAGGCAGGCACAGATCCAGGATCGAATAGTACTCGCCCAAATGATTTTCCAGAGGCGTTCCAGTAAGAGCCACCTTGAAGTAGCCCCGCAACTGTCGCGTGGCTCCCGTGGTGTTGGCAAAGATGTTCTTTACCGCTTGCGCTTCGTCAAAGACGATGACGTGAAAATAGTGTTCCTTGAGTTTCTCGATGTCCTTTCGAACCATGCCATACGTTGTCAACACAACGTCATAGGACTGGAATTCGGTCGAGCGTTCCTTGCCGGTGTAGAATCCGACACGCAATTCGGGATAGAAACGCTTGAGCTCACTCTCCCAGTTGAAGAGCAGGCTGGGCGGCAGCACGACCAGATGTGGCCCCGGCAGTTGTCCGGCCGCTGGCTCAAGCAGGCCCTCATGCACGGCGCCCAAGAGGGTGATCGCCTGTATCGTCTTTCCCAAGCCCATGTCATCCGCCAGGCAAGCCCCCAGCCGGTGTTGATAGAGGAACGCCAGCCAGTGGAAGCCTTCCTTCTGATAGGGTCTGAGCCTGGCGTGCAATCGCTCCGGCAGGCGGGTGGGATCGATTTTCTCAAAATGCAACAGCCTCTCGATGACCGCTTCGTCCTCCGGCGACAACTTCACGGTGACGCCATGCTTGCGCAGGGCAATCCAATCCAGAATCTGCAACCGCTTTGCTTCGACAATCTCCCGCCTGGACTTGCTTCGCGCCCTGGCCTTAAGGATCTCCGCAACGGACGTCAGGATCTCCTGGGATTCCGAATCGAGCATCTCAAAGACAGCGTCGCCTTCACGAACTCCGCTGTTTCCCAGAGCCGCCAGCCATTGCTCTTCCGATAACGGCACTCCATGGCAACGAATTTCCGGCCTGATTTCGAACCAGTCGATCCCCGCGGCGCGCGTGGCGTCGATCGAGAATTCCCAGCGCGTTGCAACCACGGGCTTTTCGTTGATGTAGAGGTCGATGTCCTGTTCCTGGGCCGCCGAAAACAGCGCCTGCAACTGCGCGCCCTTCGGGACCGCTGCCAACGACATCACCGCGGGTGCTTCCATCGATTTGAAAACCTGCGGACCAAACAGTGCATAAGGAATCTGATACAGCAGCGCTTGCTTCCGCTTGTCTTCCTGAATCTCGAACCATAGTCCTCTTGCAGCAACCAGCCTGTTTTCCGCGATCAGAAATCGTTGAAAGTACTTCCTTAAGAGGTCAATCGCGATCTTGCGGAAACGGAAGCGCATGATGTCGCCACTAGCCAGCGTCTCACGAATCAGCTTCTGCCCTTCATTCGGATTGCGCGCTGCTGGAAGTTTGAAAAAGGCGTCACACAATAGGGCCTTCCGCGTTTGCGCTCGCAACGCGCTTGGAACTTCGCGCGACTCAAGCGCCCCGAAGAAATCGAAAACGGCATGAGGCCGAACTAGAGTCAGGTCCTGCAGCGCCAGTGCCGCAGTCAGCCGGGGCCTTCCGCCGTTGTCGGCTGCGGTATCGATCGTCAATCGGGGCCGTACGTGCCCTGGTTGCGCTTCCGACGGCCGTCGATCCACCTGGAGCGAGAGAAGCCCGGCAATCTCTGGCTTGGCAGATCGCGGAATTGAGATCTCGAGGTCGCGAAAACTCTCCAGGGGAAGCAGAAAAGAGCCGCTCCCCAGGGGGCCACCCTCGATTGGTTCTTCCATCCCCCCGGAATACCAATCTTGAAGATGGATTCGATGGAGCTGCTGATAGAGAGTCCAACCCCGGCCTTCCTCAATCAAGCCAAGCCGCTTCTCCTCGAGATCCGCAACCAGGTCACCGAAGATCTCAAAACGTTGAAGCGGACGATCTTCATCCAAGCAGACAGCCTCCACGCACACGCTGCCGGAAGTCAGATTGAGCCGAGTCTGTTTCCGGCATTTCAGCGATGGATCCCACCGAACTTCGATTCGTCCATCGCGTGGAGTCTCCGCCAGGATGGGGTGTTTGCCGGCATGGCGGCCCAGGTAATCCACAAACGCGGCATTGGTTGATGGCGTCGAAAGCGTGTACCAGTAGCTGACCGGCGCCAGTTCCTTCGGGAGATGTGGAGCATGGCCATAGAAAACAGGACGACCCTCTCTCTGAACCTGGATGTGGCTTGCGCCTTCGTCATTCGCCAGCACGATTGCAAACTTGCCTGGAGGATCATCCGTTGCCTGACGCGACGCTGGCCGTGGGGTGCTTGCAGAGCGACCGGCTTCAAAGAACTGCGTTCTCTGCTCAGAAACAGGCGCCGCTGGCGGAGTGGTATTCCCTGTGAGAGCGCGTTTCAAGATGTCCAGATAGTGCGAATCCTCCGACCGCCTCTGAAACAGGTGCGGCGTCAGCAAGTTGATTGTAGTGAGCAGCGCCCCAATGACGTGCGCACAATGAGATTCCGGCTTCCACTCATGGCAGTTGCAGGCGAAACTCAGCTGGCCGTCTTTCGCGGAGAAAGAGACCACATTCGGGCCATCCACACGAAGGCTGGTCTCCAAAACGATGAAATCTTTGTCCCAGGAGTAGGATTCCACTCGCTGTTCTTCGTGGTACCGAAAACCCTTGACCACGTCGTTCCTGGAGGCGAGAAAGTACACGCCATTGGCGGGAAAGCTCCGGAGAGCTTGAACGACGGGGTTATCGGCAGAGGACATTCGAATCCAGAAGAGAATCCCAGGGCAAATTCAAAAGCCGTAAATTATATCGGAAAATGTGCAGGCAAAGGGAAATGAACCCAGGAGGAATCCTGGCTTCATACGTATTCGAGCCAGCGAGGCGCGCCCCGAAACCCAGCATCCCTCCCTGTTGAAGAATGCTTGTCGCCGGCAGCCCCACTCTGGCACGCAGCCTCAGGCGACTTCGACAATCTGCAATTCCAGGACAACCGCATTTGCAATTCGAAAGGCACGGACCTGTGGTGCGGCGGAATCCTTGAGTGAGACGATGAAGTAGGCGCAGTCGGGGTAAAACGACTCGCGGACATCGGTTTCTGACGGATAGGCTTCCGAGGCAGGATGAGAATGGTAGATTCCCAAGTGTTTCTGGTTGGAGGCCCGGAGATTCTTGAAAAACTGAAACAACTCGCGAGGTTCGATCGCATAGCGCACGCTACTTTCCAGCACGTTCTTCATGGGTTGATGGCAGGTAATGATGTCGCCCGATCCCATCAACAGGCCGCAACACTCCCGTGGCGATTCCTCCTTGGCTTGCCGGATCATGGCTTCCAATATGTCGCTCTTGATCTGAATCGTCGCCATAAGAACAAAAGGCCAACCTGAGAAAAGGTTGGCCTGACCCACAAATGAGTTGCGAGGAGACGCCCCTGGCTTAACCCCGCAGTGGCAAGGTTTGGTCCTCGCTATTCCGCCATCTTTCTTCGCAGGAAAGCTGGGACTTCCAGATCATTCTTGCTAAAGACACTCGATGGCGGCGAAAGAGTCTCTTGCATGGGAACTAGAACCGAGCTGCCATTGGCCTTGGCCGCTTGAACCAGAACAGGTTCGTGTCGGGCCTCGTGAGCGCGTACTTCGACTTTTGGAGTTGCGACTTCATAGGCTGGGCGCGCATCTTTCTTGTCGAAGCCAGTCGCGATCACCGTAATCTTGACGTCGTCCCCCATGTCTTCATCCAGAACTGTTCCGAAGATGATGTTCGCTTCTTCGTCAGCCGCCCGCTGGATGATCTTGGCCGCTTCATCCACCTCGTGCATACCAAGTTGGCTGGAGCCGGTAATGTTCATGAGGACACCACGCGCACCCTGGATCGAAGCTTCCTCCAACAGGGGTGATGAGATCGCTTTTTGAGCGGCTTCCACAGCGCGGTTCTCGCCGCGGGCTGTCCCCGTTCCCATCAGCGCCATTCCCATGCCTTGCATAATTGCTTTCACGTCGGCGAAATCGACGTTTACTATCCCGGGTATCTGAATGATGTCGGAAATGCCCTGCACCCCCTGGCGCAGGATATCGTCGGCGATACGGAATGCGTCCTGAAGACTGGTGCCGCGCTGCACGGTTTGCAGCAGCCGCTCATTGGGAATTGTAATCACCGTGTCGACACATTCCTTCAACTCTGCAAGGCCCTGTTCGGCCTGCATCCGTCGTTTCTTGCCTTCGAAACCGAAAGGTTTGGTCACAACGGCCACAGTAAGCGCGCCCAGTTCAGCCGCCAGGCTGGCCAGGATCGGCGCGGCTCCGGTGCCTGTACCCCCGCCGAGCCCTGCGGTGACGAATACCATGTCGGCGCCTTCCAGCGTCTCGATGATCTTCTCGGTATCTTCGAGGGCCGCTTTGCGGCCGACTTCAGGATTTGCACCGGCACCGAGTCCACTGGTCAGCTTCTGTCCAATTTGAATTTTTACCGGAGCGTTCGACATCTTCAGAGCCTGCAAGTCGGTGTTGACCACAATGAACTCGACGCCCTGCACCTCCGCGGCGATCATGCGATTCACCGCGTTGCTGCCGCCTCCACCAACTCCGATAACCTTGATGACGGCTCCATTGGGGGGGCCTTCTTCCAGCAGGTATTTCACTGATTGATTTGAGATTTCTACTTTCATTGCCATTGCAGACTCCTTTTTTGAAACCCTGAGCCCCCAAGCCCAGGATCAACACCCCCCGAAGGCAATTAGCAGCCTGGATTCCTGAAAACCCAGGAACGACGCCACTTTCCAGCCAGTGGCCCAAAATCAATCCTCTGTTTGCTTCGCAGCCACAAGATAATGGGTGAAAATCTAAAACTCAAGGGAAAAATGCACAATATTTTGTGTTTTGTCAGAAAAAAAAGCCGCAAACACTCACGAGGCAAAATTTGGGCGGTTGACGGCGGAATTCTCGGGACGAGCCGAGCGGGTGACAGTTGAAAATCGTGCTGCACGCATCATTCTTGAGTTGGGTTGGAGACAAGTGCGACGACGTGGAGGGACATGGCAAGCCCAAGTACAAAACTTAGGGGTTCACAACATTCTGCGGCTTCCCGGCGAGAAATGCCTTCGCATTGTCAACGGCCAGGGCCATCAGCCGGGCACGAGCTTCCTTCGTTGCCCAGGAGATGTGCGGCGTCACCAGGCAGTTCTTCGCAGTTAGCAACGGATTGTTTGCCGGAGGGGGTTCCACTGAGAGGACATCGACACCGGCACCAGCCAGCCTGCCTGCATTGAGGGCATCGGCTAAATCCTGATCCACGATCAGCGGACCGCGCGAGTTGTTGAGAAGGAACGCGGTTGGTTTCATCGAGGCCAGCCGTTGAGCATTCATGAGGCCTTGCGTTTCAGGGAAGAGCGGGCAGTGGAGGCTGACAACATCCGCACTGCGCAGCAACTCTTCCAAACCAACCCAGCGAAACCCTTCATAGGCTGGAGGATTTGTCTGCACGCTATCATGCGCGATGACCCGCATTCCCATAGCATCTGCAATCCTCCCCACCTCCCGCCCAATCCTGCCAAAGCCGACCACCCCCATCGTTTTCCCGGCTAACTCAACCAGCGGTGTCTTCCAGAAGCACCAGTCTTTGTTGCTGGTCCACTCGCCGGCTCGCGCGGCATCGCTGTGTAACCTCACGTTGTGGCAAAGTTCCAACAGCAAGGCAAAGGCGAACTGCGCGACGGAAGCTGTACCGTAGGTTGGAATGTTGGAAACGGGAATGCGCAAATCCTTGGCCGCCTTAACATCCACGATGTTATAGCCCGTGGCCAATACTCCAATGTAACGAAGGCTCTTCAGTTGTTTAAGTGTTTCGGCAGACAGTGGCGTCTTGTTTGTGAGGATCAGCTCCGCACCCTGCGCCCGTTCCAAGATCAGCGACGCTTCGGTCCGGTCGTGAACTTGCAGAGTCCCTAACGCCTCAAGCCCTTGCCAATTCAGATCTCCCGGGTTGAGCGTGTATCCATCGAGCACGACAATTTTCATATTGAGACGTCTCCATACTTTGGGATGTCATTCCCGCGAAAACGGAACTCCAGCTTGGGGGACACTGGATTCCGGCTTTCGCGGGAATGACGTTTTGAATAGTTTTTGCCGGAAGGTTGGAACGGGACATCAAGATCAGATGTCCCGGCATCCTTACGTCCACCAATTGCGAATCCAGGACATTCCGCTGGAAAGGAGACTTCCATTGGCTTGGGCCCTGGCCCAGCGCTGCGGGTGAGTTCGGAGTCCGTAGAGCACCAGCCCGATAACAGTCGAATAGGCCGGGGTCGTCAATGCGCCACCCATCTTAGCCACTCCCGAGGGCACTCCTCTCCGTACTGGCAAATCAAAAATCTGTTCGGCCACCTCAAACAAGCCCTCCAGGAGAACCGTGCCGCCGGTAAGGACTACACCGCCACCGATCGCTTTCTCCAAGCCGGCCTGCTTGATGTCTTCCTTTACAAGGCTGATGATCTCTTCCACGCGCGGCTGGATGATCTCACAAAGAATTTTCTTGCTAATCGACTTGGGTTGCCGACCTCCGACGCTCGGCACCTCAAACGCCACATCCTCTTCGATGAGCGTGGAACAGGCACAGCCAAACTGCCGCTTGATCTTCTCGGCTTCAGGAATCGTGGTGCGCAGTCCCACGGCAATGTCGTTGGTGATCTGATCGCCGCCCAGGGGCAGGATGGACGTATGCCTGATCGCCCCCTGAGTGTAAACCGCCAAATCGGTTGTGCCACCACCGATGTCCACGCAAGCCACGCCCAGTTCCTTGTCGTCTGAGGTCAAGGTACTCTCGGCCGCTGCCAGCTGCTGCAGAACCGTGTCAGCGACAATAATGCCGCTGCGATTGACCGCAGTGACAATGTTCTGGGAGGCGGTCGTCGAACTCGTGACGATATGGCAATTCACCTCCAACCTCGTGCCCAAGAGGCCCAAGGGATCGCCAATGCCGTCCTGGCCATCAACGACAAACTCCTGGGGCAGGACGTGAACAATCTCACGGTCAGTCGGCAGCGACACTGCCTTTGCGGTTTCAATTACGCGCCGAATGTCTTCTTTGGCAATCTCGCGGTTGTGTCCATTGACAGCAACTGCACCGCGGCTGTTAAAGCTCTTCACATGCACGCCGGAAAGGCCCACAAATACGGATTCGACCGCAGTCCCGGCCCCTTTTTCAGCGTCTTCGACAGCCTTCTTTATCGAACTGACAGCAGCATCGAGGTTGACGACTACTCCCTTGCGCAGTCCCTTCGACTCGGAGGAACCCATCCCCAGGACTTCCAGTTGCTGCCGGTCACTCAACTCGCAAATAATTGCGCACGTCTTGGTTGTCCCAACATCAAGTCCCACAACGTACTTATTCTTCTTGGCCAACTTCCCCTCCGCATAACCCCGGTTGAGCAGGCCGGATTATAGCCGAGGCTTTCATGCCTGTCACTCGCGTTCCGAACTCCGACGCACGATCTGCCACGGAGAAAGTGAAGTACGAATGTCGAAGTCCGAACTTCGAACTAGGTCGGCGTGGTGAATCATGGAAGCGAGATCGTGCATGTCTCGAACGAAAATAGGAACTACAGCCCAGTTTCCTCGATCTGAACTCTCATGACCGTGGGCGTACGCCATTGCTGTCTGTTTACCTCGCACTTCGCATTTCGACATTCGTACGTTGTCTCTTGTCCCATTCAATTCCCCGAACTCGATGCGATCTTCTCGTTAGCGGCATTCACCACGACCTGATTTTCAAAACGGAGATCGACCGATTCGAGCAATCGATATTTTTGTTTGATCTCACGACTCATTGCGAGATAGCGCCTAAACCTCTCCTGAAAACGATCTGCACCGATGTGCACCAGCACCGTGTCGTCATTCAAGACAATGGAGACACTGCCAGCGTCCTGCAGGTGGACTTCCGATAGATCGCGGCTCAAACCAGCGCCGTTCTCATCCAGTTCCCGCATCAATCGCCGGTACAGCTCAATGCGTTTTCGGTTGCGCGCCAGCAGCTCAGTCTCAAATCCAGACTCGAGCCCCATCAGGACCGGAAAATCAAAATTAGGAATGCCTTCGCTCTTCGATTCCAGCAGCACGCCATCTTCATCCACCAACTGAGTCGAGTCATCGATTCTGGAAAACGCAATGGGAACCCGCTCTGTCACCTGAACCATAAGCCGGTCTGGCCAGATGCGCCGGACTGTGGCAGTCTTCACCCAAGGCAAGAGCTCCACTGACTTGCGCAAGCCATCAATATCCAGCGCGAAGAGACTTCGATCCTGTTCCTCAATTTCCTTGAGCTTCAACAATACCTGGCTTTCGCTCAGATGCCGCAGGCCCTGAATTTCCTTGATCCCGATGGCAAACTTTGGAGAGCGCAGCAGGTAACTGCGAAAGCTCGCGAGAATGGAGAGCAAGACTAGAAACGCCAGGAGGACTATCCCAATTTTGCCCGAGAGCGAGGCAATCTCGCGCAGACTTCTCGCTTTCTTGAGCTCGAACGTCTTTTGCTGCCCGAGTGTCGGTCGGGCACGAGCCGAGGCATATTGCGTGAAATTTCTTTCCATGTTCGCTGGGTAGGTGTCAAGTATCAGGTGTCAGTTTCGTCATTCGAACTTCGTCATTCGCAGTTCGTACTTCTCCCTTCGCGCTTTTCGTCAGTTTAGCCTCTGCAACAGTTCGTCTCCTACTTTCCAGACATTTCCGGCGCCCATGGTGATCAGGAGGTCTCCAGCCTTCAACTCGGGTTCCAAAACCGCGGCGATTTCGGAAAGACTCGCCACATGCCGCGCGTTCTTGTGGCCATGCGTCTTGATTGCATCTACCAAGCGTTCGGAATTGATGCCTTCGAGCGGCTCCTCACCTGCAGGATAAATGTCTGCCATGACAAGCACGTCCGCCTGATAGAAGGCGCGGGCAAAGTCTTCAAAGCAATACTGCGTCCGGGAGTAGCGATGTGGTTGGAACACCACTACGACGCGATGATCCCCGGATTGCCTGGCGGCATCGAGAGTCGCCCGCACTTCTGTCGGATGGTGCCCGTAGTCATCGATCACGGTGATGCCGCGGGCCTGTCCTTTGACCTGAAAGCGGCGGTCGGCCCCACGAAAGCCTTCCAATGCCTTCTGAAGCGTTCGCGCCGGAATTCCCAGATCAAGCCCTACAGCAATCGCTGCAGTGGCGTTCAAGATGTTGTGCCGACCTGGAGTGTTCAGGTGGAATTCACCCAGAGGCTCTCCCCGATGCCTCAGCTGAAATTGGGATTGAAATCCCAGATACGCCGGATTCACGATGTTCAGGTCCGCTTGCCCGCTGAAGCCATAACTCACGATGCGTCGCTTGATGCGCGGGATGAGAGACTGCACGTTCGGCTCATCCAGGCACAGAATCACCGCACCATAGAATGGCACCTTGTTTACGAATCGCACGAACGAGTCCTTCAGATCGTCCAACCCCACATAACTCTCCATGTGGTCTTCGTCGATGTTGGTCACAATTGCCAGAGTCGGCGAAAGCATCAAGAACGACCGGTCACTCTCGTCGGCTTCAACCACCATAAAGTCGCCGGTGCCCATGCGGGCATTGCTGCCCAACGCATTGAGCCGGCCGCCAACCACGACTGTCGGATCCATGCCTGCTTCCTGCAACAGCACAGCGACCATGGAAGTGGTCGTCGTCTTTCCATGCGTGCCGGCCACCGTGATGCCGTACTTCATGCGCATCAATTCCGCAAGCATCTCAGCCCTGGGGATGATCGGAATCTGGCGACGCTGCGCCTCGAGCACTTCCGGGTTGTCGGGCCGCACGGCCGAGGAGATCACCACAACATCCACGGCTTCGAGGTGCTCGCTCCGATGGCCCTCAAAGACCCTCGCACCCAATGACGCCAGGCGTTCGGTTGTTGCTGAAAGCTTGAGATCAGACCCACTGACCCCATAGCCCTGATTCAGCAACACTTCGGCGATGCCACTCATACCAATGCCGCCGATACCGACAAAATGGATGTTCTGAATCTTCTTGAACATGGTGTCTTGCCGCTACAGGAGAGTGGCGGCACTCTGGTTTTCTAAACTGCGAGACCGGCCGGTCTCAGACCACTCAATTCCTCGACGAGATCAACGATACGTTCGGTCGCGTCGACCCGGCCTAAAGCCCGGCTGTTTTGTTCCATCCGCCGAAGCGCATCCCTGTGTTCAAAATAGTAGAGAATACGCGCAGCGAGGGCCGACCCATTCAGATCCTTTTGCAGAATCATTTCTGCCGCCCCCGCCTGGGCCAGCGCTTCCGCATTCTTTCGCTGGTGATCGTCCGCAGCTTGCGGAAACGGCACCAGAATGGCTGGCTTGCCGGAAACCGTCAATTCCGCCAGCGTGGTCGCACCCGCCCGGCACACCAACAAGTCCGCGGCGGCAAACTGCAGTGGAATGTCGCCGAAGAATGGACGAACATCTGCATCTATCTTCAGTCCGTCGTACTCCTGTTTGATTCTCGGGTATTCGCGTTCTCCTGTTTGATGAATCACCTTTAAGTCTTGAATCTGCAGTTGCAGGATGGCAATAGCCTCGATCACGGATTGATTGATGGGTTGCGCTCCCTGACTTCCTCCGAACACCAGCAACGTAAAGGGATCCGTTCCGCTCCGCGAGCTCACTTGCGAGAAGTCCGCACGCACGGGATTGCCGGTCAAAACAGCCTTGCTCCCAAAGTAAGCTTCGCATTCCCGAAAAGCAGTCGCCACTTTGCGTGCGACTCGAGCCAACAGCCGATTTGTCAAGCCGGGCAAAGCATTCTGCTCCTGCAGCATTGCAGGAATTCCCAGCAGCGCAGCCATCAATACAGGCGGTCCCGAAGAATACCCGCCCACTCCAACTACGACCGAGGGCCGAAACCGCTGCAGGATCGTTCGAGCATCCAGCAAACTCTTGGGAACGGTCAGAAGACTCTTGAGTTGCTTGAGGAGCCCCGTGCCTTTCAAACCTGAGATCGTTATGGTCTCCAGCCGAAAACCCTCCGCTGGCACAATTTTCATCTCCAGACCTCGCTCCGTGCCGACAAACAACAGGTCAGCACCCGGATGTCGTCTCCGGATCTCTCTTGCGATGGCAATTCCTGGATAGATGTGACCTCCCGTTCCTCCGCCAGCAATGAGAACGCGAAGTGGCTCTGGAGGTTTTGGCAAGCGCAATTCCATCGTTCATAGCTACGGAACAGATTTACGGGATTTGTCTGTGTAACCACGCGCCGACTAGTAAGCTTCTCTCCCGTGCTGCGAAATATTCAGCAGCACTCCCACAGCGAGCAGGCTGATAAGCAACGACGATCCACCAGAGCTGATGAACGGCAAGGGAATACCCTTCGTCGGCAGCAGGCTCGTGACCACGCTCATGTTGATGAACGCTTGACATACGATTATCATGGTCAGTCCCACTCCCAGGTAGCGGCCGAACGGGTCCGGCGCCCGCAACGACAAGCGCAACCCTCTCCAGAGAAAGACCCCAAACAACAGCAAGATGGCAACCGTTCCGAGCAGACCCCGTTCTTCACCAATGACCGAAAAGATAAAGTCCGTATGCGGCTCGGGCAGATAGAAAAGCTTTTGTTTTCCCTCCATCAGACCCAGGCCAACAAGCCCTCCTGAACCCAAAGCAATCAGCGATTGCGTGATCTGAAATCCTGCACCCAGCGGGTCTTTCCAAGGATCAAGAAAAACCATCACGCGCTTCAAGCGATAGGGGAAGAAATACACCAACAAGAACAACACCGGAATGGCTGACAAGATTGCACCCGCTGCGTAGCGATAACGCATCCCAGCGGTGAAAAGAAGAATGAATGCGACAATCGCGATGCATACCGATGTTCCCAGATCTGGCTCAAACACAATTAGAACAAAGAACGGGAGGACCACGACAAGACAGGGCAGCAGCGTATGGCGCCAGTCGTTGATCTGTCCCATGCGCTTCTCCAGGAAGTACGCCAGGTACGCCACGATAAACAGCTTGCTCAGCTCGGAAGGTTGAAATGACAACGGGCCGAGGCGAAACCAGCGGTGAGTATTGTGACTCTTATCGAGGAAGAACACGGCGCCCAGGAGAATGGCGCAAACAAACAGGCCCGTGTATATCAGCAGTGGACGTCGGTACTCCCGATAGTCCACGTGCATCAATACCGACATGCCTGCCAACCCAAGCAAAGCCCAAATCCCCTGCCGGAGAAGAAAATAAAGCGGGCTGTGGAACTTCTCGTTAGCCAGGACCGCTGAAGCGCTAAAGACCATGATGACGCCGATTAATACAAGTGCGACAGTCACACCAAACAGACATTTGTCCGCACTCAGCTTTCTAGCCATGCCAATCTCCTCAATCAGGTTATAGGCAACAAGTTACAGGGAGCCGATACGCCACCGGTTGTGAGAGTATTCGAACTTCGCCATTCGGACTTCGACATTCGTCATTCCGTCACCTGTCTCCTGTCACCTGTAACCTACCTACGGCTGCCTTGAACTCCCTGCCCCGGTGCTCATAGTTCTGGAACATATCAAAGCTGGCGCAAGCCGGCGCCAACAACACCGTGTCTCCAGGCGCAGCCTGGTGTAACGCATGCTTCACGGCATCATCCATGCTGTGAGCTTGCGTCATAGGGACCGTCCCTGCAAGTTGCGTCCTGATCTTGTCGCTGGCTTCACCCAGCAGGATCACACTCTTAGCGCGTCGCTGAAGCAAATCACGCAGTACCGTGAAGTCTCCACCTTTGTCCCTGCCACCCAAAATCAGGATGACGCCGGATTCAAAAGCTTCCAGTGCCTTGATTGTGGCGTCCACGTTTGTTGCCTTCGAGTCGTTGAAAAAAGCGACCCCATTGATGTCGGCGACCGGCTCAAGCCGGTGTTCGACGGCTTTGAAGCTCCGTATACTGTCAGCTATGGACCTTGGCGGAATCCCGGCCAGACGCGCTGCGGTAGTCGCTGCTGCAACGTTCTCAATGTTATGGCGCCCTTTCAAGGGGACTTGGTCGCAGGCCATCACGGATTCGGCTCCCTGCCCCGACTCAAACACGATTTGCCCACGCACCACATAGGTACCACGCTTCACTTCGCGGCTCCCGCTGAACCAGAAGACTTGAGAGCGAATCTTTCCGGCAGCCTTCTGCAGACTTGGGTCTTCGAGATTGATCACGGCAAAGTCACTGCCGATCTGGTTCTCGAAGATGTTGAGCTTCGCCTGTGCATAGGACTCAAAGGAGGAGTAACGATCCAAATGGTCAGGTGTGATGTTAAGGATCACCGCAATGTCCGGTCGAAACGTGGGTATCGCTTCCAGCTGAAAGCTGCTCAGTTCCACCACGCTCCAGGTGTCTTCATTGGACGACTCCACCAGAGAGATCAATGGCGTGCCGATGTTGCCACCCACCTGCACGCGGAAACCGGACGCTCGAAGAATCTCACCAACTAACGTCGTGGTAGTCGTTTTGCCGTTCGTGCCCGTAATGGCTATCACTTTGCCCCTGAGATATCGCGATGCCAGTTCAATTTCGCTGATGAGCGTCTTACCGATCTGTGCTGCGTGCCGAAGTACCGGGAGACTCAGCGGCACACCGGGACTCACGACAACCAAGTCCGCCGATTCGAACAGATCCTTGGAATGGCCACCAGCTTCATACCGGATGTTCCGCTCATTTAGAATTCGGATCTCCGATTCCAGTGCGGCTGCCGGCCGGTGATCTGAAAGTGTGACGCGCACACCTCGTTTCCAAAGGAACTCTGCGGCCGCCATGCCGCTGCGAGCCATGCCGACAATGGCGACGGATTTGCTTGCGACCTCTAGAGCCATCCTTGAAACTCAGGATTCAGCCAAAAACAGAGGATTGTGAATTGAAGCTCATCCTCTGTCCTCGATCCTCTCCTTCTACCGCAACTTCAGTGTTGTTAAGCTGAAAAGAGCAAAAATAAGGGCCACAATCCAAAAGCGCACTACGACCTTGGTTTCCTTCCATCCCAGCAACTCAAAATGATGATGCAGCGGCGCCATCTTGAAGACTCGCTTGCCGCGCAGCTTAAACGAAGCCACTTGAATCATCACCGAGAGACCCTCGATTACAAAAACCCCACCAATGGGAATGAGTAAAATTTCCTGCTTGATAAGAACCGCAAGCGTGCCGATGGCGCCACCAAGCGCTAGCGACCCCACGTCTCCCATGAACACTTCCGCAGGGTGGCAGTTGTACCAAAGGAAACCCAGCGAGGCCCCCACCAAGGCTCCTCCAAAAATGGTCGCTTCCGAAACCTGGGGTAGATGCTGTATGTCCAGATAGCTGGCAAATCGTCCGTGACCGGTGGCGTAAGTCAGCACCGTCAGCGCTCCGCTTGCAATCACGACGCATCCGATGGCTAGACCGTCAAGGCCGTCGGTGAGGTTCACAGTGTTGGACGATCCGACCATCACCAACGAAATGAAAAGCAAAAACGGGATGAACGCAATCACGTATAAATATGGAGAACTCAAGAAACCTTCCACCACCAGGCTCGGGGTGACATGTTTGAAAAATGGAACGATCAGGTTGGTTTTATACTGCCCTGCTGCGCTCAGCCAGACCAACGTCAGGCCAATGCCAAAGCTTAGGCTGAACTGCAAAGCGAGTTTCATCTTCCCGGTCAGACCCAAGCTTCTCCTTTTCACGATCTTGATATAGTCGTCCGCAAAACCGATGGCGCCAAACCCGACGATGGAAACCAGGAGAATCCAGGTGTAGGCGTTGGTCAAATCAGCCCAAAGGAAAGTGGGCAAGACGGTGCTGATGACAATGAGAATGCCGCCCATCGTCGGCGTGCCTGCCTTCACCTGATGGTGCGATGGCCCTTCCTCCCGAATCTGCTGGCCAATCTGGAAGAGGCGAAGTCGATGGATCAACCACGGTCCCATGATCAGCCCCAGAGCAAGGGCGGTCAGACTCGCGTAGGCAGTGCGGAACGTCACGTACTGAAAGACGTTCAGGACCGAGTAACTCGGATTGCTGCGATATAACCATTCAAACAGCAAGTGATAGAGCATTCCGCCTCAGTCAGTACAGGAGCGAGTCAGAGCTGCGAGGTAGAGCCTGCGTCCAAACTCAAGAATCATTTGCTATTGGTCATCACTGGTGTCCAACTGTTGGAACCTGCAGTGTCTGCAAGTCGTTCAGGTCAGTTCAGTAACGGGATTTTTGGGTAGTAACCGATTTCGGATTTTTTCATTCTTCGGAAAGTGAATATCACGCTTGCTCCGGCGAAGAAAAGGCGATATCCTGCCAGGCATGACAAAACCAAGAGTTTCCAAACCCAAAAGCATTTTGACGGTGAAAGAGTTTCGCCAGCAGTTTGGA
>Ga0187893_10001658_pt1 | contig 52385 bp, 37 predicted proteins | sample MA1701074metaG_FD_139574 | JGI IMG/M metagenome (GOLD analysis project Ga0187893, IMG submission 139574) | White microbial mat communities from a basaltic lava cave in the Kipuka Kanohina Cave System on the Island of Hawaii, USA - MA170107-4 metaG ... | reverse complement strand
TGAACCGGCGAACCATGGAAACCAACTTGTTTGAGCGACTCACCAAGGCCTGTCTCAACACCACCACGATTACTTACAAGCACTTGACCGCAGAGCCGGAGCAAGCGTGATATTCATTAAATCGTAATCTCCTGGCTCTTTACCCACATGGCCAGATCGGTCCAACCCTGCTCCTTCAAGTCGAAGGGATACAGGGTTGCGCCATTCAGCAATGCCCCATAGATATCCATCACCGCAGCATCGAAACTGTACGATGACACAACAATCAACCGATCCTCGGCACTGATCTTCAGATTGTTGGTGTAATTGCGGATGTGCTGCAGGATATTCCTGTGCTTCTGGACAACTCCTTTGGGCTGTCCCGTTGATCCAGAGGTGTAGAGAACATAGGCCACCGCATCTGCCGGCACCTCAGTGCGAGAATTCTGGTCTACGGGAAGGCCGTCTAGTTTGTCTAGGTCGATGAGGGGTAAACGATCCTGACTCAGTTGACTCGCCAAACCCCTAGTTCTGCTGTTTGCAACGATGGCACTCGCCTCTGAATCCTGCAACATGTGCAGAAGCCTTTCCCCAGGGTATGAGAAGTCAAGGACCACATAGGTCTTACCGCTCTTCAGCACGCCGAGCATGGCGGCGACCATTGGCGCGTCGTGTTCGAGCAGAAGAGCAATCCGTTCTTCCCCGAGGCCTCGCATTGCAAGAAGTGCCTGTCGAACTCGATCCGCTTCGTGATTCAACTCGGCGTAGGTCCATTGGCATTGTCTTGTTTTCACAGCAATTTGGGAGGGACGCTGCCTTACCTGCTGTTCAAAGCGCGCGGGAATTGAGAATTCGAGGTCCTCTTTTCGAAACGGAACGAATGTGCTTGAGCTAGAGACGATGCTGTGAGGGTTCGCTAGTCGGCCTCTCCCCATTTCCTCTAAGATTGGCAACCTGGATAGTCTCTGGTCGGGATCGGCCGCGGCGCCAGACAGCAGGGCACGCATGCTGCCGGCAAATTGGCGTATGGTAGCTTCTTCGAATAAATCCGTAGCGTAAACAAAGTCAAGCTGCAGGCCTTGATCTGTTTCTCGAACATACAAAGTCAGATCGAATCTCGCATCGAGCTCGGCACTGGGCAGAGGTTCAACCGTCAGTCCATCGAGTTCCAGTTCAGTGTCTGGAAGGTTGAGCACATTCAGCAGGACCTGAAAGATCGGCGAATGGCTCAATGTCCTTTCCGGTTGCAGTTCTTCGACGAGCCTTTCAAAGGGAAGAGCCTGGTGAGAGATAGCGTGTACCACAACAGGACGCAGGCGGCGTATCAGCTCCCGAAAAGTAGGGTTCCCCGACAGATTCACGCGAAGAGGGATCGTGTTCAGGAAGAATCCAATCAACTTTTCGGTATCGAGTGAATGTCGTCCTGCAACGGGCGAGCCGATGATCAGGTCCACCTCGGCCGTATAGCGATGGAGAGCCGCACTAAATGCGGCAAGCATGGTCGTAAACAACGTCGCGTGTTCTTGCTGGCTCAGAGCATTCAGAGAATCTGAAATATGCTTTGGCAGCAAAATACTCTCACGCGCACCGCGAGAGGTCCCGATGGTCGTGCGAGTGTGGTCGGCAGGCAACCCGGTCACTGGCAAATCGCCTTGTAGCTGTTTTGTCCAATAGGACAGTTCTGACTCGAGTGCTTCGCCTTGGAGTCGGTGTCGCTGCCAAAGCGCAAAGTCTGCGTATTGGATAGACAACTCCGCGAGCGGCGAGGGCTTTCCTGCAGAGTACGCTTCATAAAGTGTCGCCAACTCCTCCAATAAAATCACGAGTGACCACTCATCGGAGGCAATATGGTGCAGCGTGAGGACCAGGATGTGATCAGTTTCTGCCAAGCGCAACAGGCACCCTCTCAACATGCAGTCAACAGATAAGTCAAAGGGGCGGTCCAGCTCCCTTTCTACCCATTCCCGAGACTTGGCTTCACGCTCGGCGCTGGGGAGGACTTCAAGATCGATCACTCTCAAAGGGAATTCGACGGCGGGTGTAATCCATTGGACCGGATTTCCGTTCACGGCTCGAAATGCTGTTCGTAATGCTTCGTGGCGCCGGACGATCTCAGTCAAACTGCGCTGCAAGGCAGCGAAACGGAGCGTTCCATTCAGTCGAAACACAGCGGGAACGTTATAGGCGCTGCTGCCAGGGCTCAATTGGTCAAAGAACCACAATCGTTGCTGTGCAAAGGACAACGGAAGAGGAGTATCGGTTGTCCTTGGAGAAGGCCTCAAAGGCAAACGCAACAATGATCCGCTCTGATCTCCAGGACCAAGTTTCACACTAGCGGTGCCGGCAATGAAAACGGCCAAGCCTTCGATCGTAGGAACCTCAAACAAAACACGTAGCGGTATTTCCACCTGGAAGGCTTCTCGTGCTCGTGCCATCACCCGCATTGCAAGCAACGAGTGTCCCCCCAACTCAAAGAAGTTGTCCTGAATCCCGACTTGCTTCAACCTCAAAACTTCACACCAGATTCCTGCCAGAGTGTCCTCGGTCGCTGTGCGTGGAGTGGTCAATCCCGATACCGGCCTGGAGCTTGCATTGGGTGGAGGCAGCGCCTGACGATCCACCTTGCCGTTGGGTGTCAGCGGCAGTTCATCGAGGATGACAAAAGCCGAAGGGACCATATACTCCGGCAACTTCTGTATTAGCGCTTGTCGCAATTCGCTGCTTGCCAAGGACTGCCCCGGCTCAGGAACAACATAAGCAACCAAGATTTTCTCGGCAAGCTCATTACCGATGATCGCGACCACGCTTTCATGGATGCCGGAGAGTCCCGCCAGCTCGGCCTCGATTTCACCTAGCTCAATCCGATAGCCTCTCAGCTTCACCTGCTTATCTCGCCGACCAAGAAACTCAATATTGCCATCCGGCAGATATCGCGCCAGATCACCAGTTCTGTAGAGGCGAGCACCACCCCTACCGTCGAACGGGCTGGGAATGAATCGGTCGGCGGTCAACTCCTGGCGGTGTAGGTATCCGCGCGCCAAACCCTCTCCACCGATGTACAGCTCGCCGACGATGCCGACAGGTACTGGCTGCAAATGACTATCGAGCAGGAAGACTGACGTGTTATCAACCGGACGGCCAATCGAGATTGCTTTCGGAGATCCTCTTGTCACTAAGGTAAATGTTGAGTAAGTCGTGTCCTCAGTCGGACCATACAGATTGAAGACTTGTTCGACTTTGCTCTGCTGATAGATCTGTTGTGCGAGTTTATTTTGGAGTGGCTCGCCAGCCAGGTTTACTGTGCGCACTGAGTCGGGCAAGCCCTGAACCGTCAGTATCTCGGCCATCGCTGAAGGAACGGTATTGATCAAGCGCACCTCCTCGCCCGGCGGCGAGGAGGTTAGATGTAATACGTTTTCAGCTAGAATGACCTTGCCCCCCCAACTCAAGGGCGCGAAAAGTTCAAAAACCGAGAGATCAAAGCAAATGGACGTCGAAGCAAGCACGCCAGCCAACTCTTCTGGACCAAAGCGGGTTCCACCCAAACCAAGAAAGCCGCAGAGCTCCGGTGTTGGATAGCCACTCCCTTGGGTCGTCCAGTGGAGCCCGAGGTGTAGATCACATAGGCCAGGTTCTCCGCTCTGGCTCCACTGGCAACATTGTCTTCTTTCTCACTACCAATGACATTCCAGCAGGTGTCCAAACAAATGACTTCTGCCCGGTGGACCGGCAGGTCCTGTAGCAGATGCTCCTGCGTTAGCAGTACAGATACGTCAGAATCCTCCAACATGAACGCGAGCCGGTCTCGTGGATAGCTTGGATCCAAGGGCACGTAAGCGCCTCCTGCCTTGAGGATTCCGAGCAGCCCCACCAGCATCTTGATGGAGCGCTCCATGCAGATGCCGACCAGCACCTCAGGCCCAACGCCATACCTGATGAGACGTTGTGCCATCTGATTCGCCTTCCTATTCAGTTCTGAATAGGTGAGCTGCTGCTGCTCACATTCCACGGCAACTCGCGATGGCGTACGGTTGACCTGTGCTTCAAACAGCTGATGGATGCAGACAGTCTTTGGAAAATCCGTTCGGTTCTCATTCCATTCGACCAGTATCTGATGCCGTTCCCGGTCAGCCATTAGTGGGAAACTTGCAAGATGACTCTCTGGATTGGTCGCCACTCCCTCCAAAAGAGTCTGAAAATGACCGCCCAGTCGTGAGATTGTCTCCTCATCAAACAAGCTGGTGTTGTACTCAAAGGAGGCAGCCAGACCATTTGCGTCTTCAATCACAACGAGAGCCAAATCGGTCTCAGCTCTTACATTTTTTATTTCAATCGATCCTAGTCTGAGGCCTGACAATTCAAAAGCCTCGCGTGGTTCAACTCTCAGCTCAAACATCACCTGAAATAGCGGGGCATGACTCAGGCTTCGCAGCGGCTGCAACTCCTCGACGAGCTTCTCAAAGGGGATATCTCGATGTCTAAAATCTCCTTCTTCCACTTCTTTCAACCGTCTCAGCAACTCTCGAAAACTGGGATTCCCCGACAGGCTGGTACGCAGCGCCAGCAAGTTAACAAAGGGGCCGATGAGCTCTTCGGTCCCCGCTTGGCTGCGACCCTCAACCGAAGTACCCACAATGATGTCTTCTTGTCCCGTATACCGTGAAAGCAGGAGCTGGAAGGCTGCCAGAAGGGTAGTGAACAGCGACACTCCCTCTCTCCGACTGAGAGCACTGAGAGGGTCACACAAGCTCTTCGGAATCGTTTTCAAGTGTCGGGCGCCGCGATATGTCTGAACTGGGGGTCGCGGCCTGTCAGTTGGCAATTCCAGCAAGCCAGGAGCACCTTGGAGTCTATGCTTCCAGTATTCAAGCTGTCTTTGGGAGTCGTCACCTTGCAGCCACTGCCCTTCACGGACCACATAGTCGACATATTGAATGGGGAGTGCAGTCGGAGAATAAGGATGTCCCGTGGAGATGGCTTCGTATGAAGCTAGCAATTCCTTGAAGAAGATCCTCATCGATGGCGGGTCCGAAATGATGAGATGCATCGCTATCAAAAGAAGGTGTTGCTTCTCATTGAAATGCACCACGGTGAGCCGCAAAAGCGGACCGCGAGTCAAGTCAAACGCGCGTCCCATCTCCTCATTTCCTAGCCGAAAGATTGCTTCCTCCCATTTCTCTTCTGGCCGTGGATCCAGGGACTTCACTCTAGGGAATGCAGACTCTCCTTTCGTAATAATCTGAGCGGGTTCACCCGCGACAGCGACAAACGTCGTGCGCAAAGACCCATGACGAGCAACGGTAGTGTCTAAGGCCCGCTGCAATATTTCCATGCTAAGCAGGCCATCCAGTCTGAATGCCTGTACTAGGCTGGAAGAGAAACCGCCTGGCTCTAACTGCTCAATAAACCAAAGGCGCTGCTGCCTCACTGACAGTGGGAACTGCTCGCTGTTGCTTATTGGTAGGGTGGTGTATTCGCCAGAGTCGTTGCGCATGGCGTGCGGGGACACTGATGGGGAGGTCGATTCTTGGCACGAGGGGTTGGCATTGGTTCCTATGGGATCATTCACATTTCGCTCCTTCTTCCACGAATCCTAATACCAGAGTCAACTGGTTACTTGGATTTGTAAAGATCCCTCTGATTTTCCCCTCCAATCGCCTGAGGAGCATTCGATCTGAGTGCAGGACAGGTAATGACTTCACTTCGGGAGGTTCTGATCTCTGTCGGCTGAGCGTTCGGCACTACAGCCGATTCACAAGAAGAACATCCCTTCGGGTTTGCTCTGACCTCCAATTGAATCTTCCTCACTCTCGCGTTTTGAAGGTCCAGCTTTGCCTCTTTTCAATAATCTGGGCCTCACACTTCAGCAGTTGGCGAATTTCATCAGTCATCGGAATGGGCGCCCGGAAATCCCAGTTGGGATCAAGCTCATAGATCACAAATCCCAGATGAATCGCATGATTCCACTCCAGATACTGCTTCAGTCCAACAGATCTCACTCCACCGGCTCTAGTGGAGGCGTGGTGAATTCTTGCATTTTCCAGCGGACGTTCCGATCCACCCTTGGGAAGCGGATCCAATTGCAGAATAATTGAATGAACCAGCCCCATAGGTCCACTGCCCGGATAGAGCTCAAGATATTTGTCACTCGCCACAGCAAACATCACGTAATAGCCGCTGGGCAGGGTCTTCGTGCATTGCAACAGAGCCTCGTTCTTTAGGTACTCCAAGTCAAAGGCAACATCCTCCATCTTGTATAGCCTGCAGGGAAAGTTTCTATCTGCCAAAAGGATGCGTGGACTCAACTGAATCGATTTCCGGGCTGTGGTCACACCACAGCGTTTCGGGTCTATTCGCAGAAGCGGTTCTGGCTCGAATGCCAGCCACTGATCGACATAGTGCTTCCTCAGGCTGAACCCAACGTGGCCGCCGTAATATCGAAGACGGTCCATGACGACCGTTTTATCCGGCAGCCGTTTGCCATAGATTTCACTGAGCACCAACTGCAGCCATACAATACAGTTCACCGCCTTGTGTGGGTATCGGGGATTCGAATCCCATCCGCTCTCTCCTTCGCCGAGAACGTCCTCGAATACCACCTTAAGACCTAAAGTCGCCCTGATTGCCTCGGCAAATCGTTCATTAAGGATCTCCCGAGAAATACCGTGCGCTCCTTTGCGATCGGCGTGCTCAGTCTGCAGGGAAGCGTCTGCCGAAAGGAAGGTGGAATCACGCCTTAGGAAATCATAAATCTTACTAACGTTGCTCACGTAAGCGATTGTCTCTGGAGACGGAGGAATACCGTTATATTCCTTGACCCTCTTCTCCCCTGCATTGTATCCGGCCAAGATCAGTGAAATATCGCCGTGGAAGGCAACATGTAACGTTTTCACCAACCTTACTCCGGCGGCTATCGATTTTCGCGCTTCGGCATCTGAGCTGAGGGTTGTTGCGAACAACCAAACGAAAGTCAGGAGAGACAAGACTCGATCTTCATGACACCCCGACTCCAACGTTGTTCCAGACTGACGGTCTATCACTTCAAGTGAAAAAAAGAATTTGAGCGTGATCGGACCGACCTGGATTTTCGAGTCTTCCCGACTTGTAGGATCAGAGATCACGGAGAGTAGTAGCGGAGAAGGAGCGCAGGAGCTTGCGAAGCCTTTCGAAATCAAGCCCTATGGGATCGGACTTGCGGCCAGCAGGCAAGGCTACTTGCGCATGAGACACGATTCGATCGTCGGGAATCTGGTAGCGCTGCCGTAGCTGAAAGATAAGACGGGCCAGTGCTTCGTATTGGAGGTCTGGATAAGGATCCATACCGTCATTTAGATTGACCAGCTCAATGCGTACACTGAAGTTATTCACGTCCGTTTCTCCGTCAAGCTGCGAGGTCCCCGCATGCCAGGCGCGCCGCTCGAGGGGAACAATCTGCATAACTCGCCCTTCTTTGCCCACTATGAAATGCGAGGAAACCAGTGAAGTCGGATACTGAAAAACTCTCACTGTGGCGTCCAGAGTATATTGGGTACTGGCGTGAAGGACGACGCAATTGATGGCGCCAGCCTCCGGTCTCAAATCGTAATTGGGAGAATGCCTATAGGTATGAAGTACAGTGGTCATCGCACGTTCCCGGTTAATCACATACCAATGCAAACGTATATTGACTTTTGGCGACCAGGACTCCAAAAGATCGGCAACATTCCCCGTCTGCTAGGGTGGCCGACTAGAGCCAGCCAGGATGGAACACCCGAATCCCTTTCCGGTCGATCATGACCTAAGCCAAGTCAAGTCGGCCTATGGCGTGATCGAACAACTCTTCCGGGTACAGCGTTGACAGCGTTTCGTTCGGCCAATAGACTCAGAGTCAAATGACCACACGCACTCAATCGCATTGGCTATCGCTTCGCCACTGTCTTCATTTTGGCTGGCTTTTGCTTATGCCTTCAAGGGTTCAGGCAGCCGATCCAACTGCAGAACAGATTGAATTTTTCGAGAAGGGAATTCGACCGATACTCGTTGAAAAGTGCTACAGCTGCCACAGCGCCCAATCGCCGATGGCGATGGGAGGACTACGGTTAGATACGGCGGATAGCATCTTGAAGGGCGGGGACAGTGGCCCTGCCATCGTTCCCGGCGCACCCGAGAAGAGTCTGTTGATCAAAGCGGTCGCTTACAAAGATCTACAGCTCAAAATGCCGCCGACCGGCAAGCTGAGTGACGACGAAATTGAGCGGCTTACGGCATGGGTAAAGATGGGAGCCCCTGATCCTCGAAAGGCTCTTGCGCCCACTGAGCAGAGGATGACGGGCATCGACTTTCAAGAGGCGAGAAGGTTCTGGGCGTTTCGAAAAATTCAGAATTCCGTTCCACCCGCAGTGAAGCAGACCGCTTGGGTGCGTTCGCCGATCGATCATTTTGTACTGACGCAACTCGAAAGCAAAGGCATCAAGCCTGCGCCCCCCGTTGACAAGCATACGTGGCTGCGGCGCGTTACCTTCGACCTGATCGGATTGCCGCCTTCGCCGCAAGAAATCGAAGCCTATCTGGCAGACACTTCCGCCAAGGCTCAGGACCGTGTGGTGGACCGGCTTCTAAGTTCTCCTCACTATGGAGAACGTTGGGCGCGCCACTGGTTGGATTTGGTGCGTTTCGCCGAAACCAATGGTCACGAGTTTGACAATGACAAGCTGGATGCCTGGAGATATCGCGACTACGTGATTCGAGCGCTCAACGAGGACGTGCCCTATGACCAGTTCGTCAAAGAACACATCGCGGGCGATTTGTTACCGCAAAAACGCTTGAGTGCAGATGGCGGACACTGGGAATCTCCGCTCGGGACTGGGTTTTACTGGTTTGGTGAGGTACTGAACAGCGCCACGGACTCTGTGAAGTCACGCGCCGACGAGGTGGACAACCAGATCGACGTCCTGACGAAGGCATTCCTGGGGCTCACGGGCGCTTGTTCCCGGTGCCACGATCACAAGTTCGACCCCATTCCCACCAGCGACTACTACGCGCTGGCGGGATTTCTGCATAGCACCAGTGTCTCGGAAATGGTGCTGGACTCACCCGCAACCGTCAAGCAGATAGGAGCGGCTCGCGCCAAGATTGCAACCCTCAACCGCCAGATTGAAGTCTTGCTGAAGCCTGCATTGCAGGATCAGGTTCAGTCACTGAATTCCTATCTACTGGCGGCTGCCGAGGTGCTCGGGAAAAAACCAGGCGAACGGGACGAAGCTGCCAGAACGACGGCCCGAAAGCGGGGACTCGCCGAAGATCTTGTGTCTGCCTGGGCTGATCGGATCGAAGCCGCAGAAAAGCAGCCGGAAAGTCTCTTCTATCCTTACGCAAGCGTTCTAGACCGGATGCGCCGGGACGAAAAGCCATCGTTCGACACGGCTTGGCGAGAGACTCGAAATGCTTTGGCGACCGCGGCCGCAAAGTCTTCGGTGCCGACGCCTCGTTCTGGAAAAGGTGATGTGATCTTTGAAGAATTCGAGACTGAGGGTTTTCCAAGTTGGAAGGTGGCCGGACAAGCTTTTGGGGAAGGACCGGCGCATCGATTAGCTCCGAATGAGAAACTCCGAGACTACCTGGGTCAGGGGCTCGCCAGCTCGTTCGGTGTTTCCGATCAGATGGTCGGAAGCCTAACTTCAAAGAAGTTCACGATGCCAAAATTGTTCGTCCACGTCTTGATGGGAGGCAGTCGCGAAGAATCGAAAGGAGAGAAAGCCAGGCTGCGATTCACAGTGGTGGCCGACGGTCACAAGAGTCTCCATTTGTTTCCCAAAGGTGAGGCGGGTCTGCAATGGATGACGCTGCGTTTGACCAAAGAGATCGGCCGCCAGGGCTACTTTGAAATCGTTGATCGCAGCACCCTCGGACACATCGTGGTTGATCGGATTATATTGTCGGACGCCCCTGAACCACCACCGCAGCCTTCCTGCTCAGAGATTGTCTCGTTGCTTCGGCAGGAAGCTCTCCACTCGCTGGACGACCTAGCGGCCGCATATCAACGCTTATTTTTCCGCGCGCTAGAACAAGGTTTGGAGAACGAGCGATTTTCGACACAGGTAAGTCCGACCGGGAGCCTGGAATACCTGGCCGGAAGGCAGGCACGATTACCCGTGTCAATACCTGCAGAGAAGGAAAGGTCACTTCGTCAGAAGAATTCGAGGTCTGAGCTCGAATTCAGAAACCTGCAAGCGGAGCGTGATCGACTGGAGCGGGGCATTCCCGAGTCTGTTTTTGGCATGAATGGCACCGATGAGGATCCGCATGACGTGCGGGTGCATGTTCGTGGCAACCACAAGAACCTCGGCGAAGTCGCTCCGCGGCGCTTTCTGCAAATCATTGCAGGAGAGAAGCAGGATGCTGTGAGCGAGGGGAGTGGCCGATTGCAGCTGGCTGAATGGATGGTGCACAGCGAAAACCCACTGACGGCGCGAGTGATGGCAAATCGCATCTGGAAGCATCACTTCGGGCAGGGAATTGTGCGCTCCGTCGATAACTTCGGTAAGACCGGCGAGCCTCCGACCACCCCGAACTGCTTGATTTCCTGGCGCAGCGTTTCATCGAGAGCGGCTGGTCGATAAAGGCGATGCATCGGATGATGGTGTTGAGCAGTACCTACGCCATGTCCAGCCAGCCAGAACCTAAGGCTGAGCAGCTCGACCCTGAAAACAAGTTGCTCTATCGAATGCCGGTACAGCGTTTGGAGGCGGAGTCGATTCGGGACGCGATTCTTGCTGTGGCTGGAAGTTTGAATCGGAAGACGCTGGGTCCGAGCATTACTCCGCACATCAGCGCTTACCAGGATGGACGCGGAAAGCCGGAGTCAGGGCCATTGGATGGAATGGGTCGGAGAAGTATCTATATTCAAGTACGCCGCAATTTCCTGACACCGATGTTCCTGGCGTTCGACTATCCGTTGCCGATTTCTGCCATCGGCCGACGCAGCGTTTCGACCGTGCCCTCACAGGCGCTCATGCTGATGAACAACGAATTTGTCGCGCGCCAGGCGGAAGCCTGGGCGCAACGGTTGCTTCAGCGGGAGACCGTTCCCGAGCAGCTTGTGCGGACAATGTTTGTCAGCGCCTTCGGCAGGTCTGCAACCGAGAAAGAGATCAGAGACACTTTGGACTTCGCCAGAGACCAGAGCGCAAAACACGCCGCAATAGCAACAGGTGCTTCTGGGAGCGAAATCAGAGAGCGGGTCTGGGCTGATGTTGCGCACGTGTTGTTCAACTCCGCGGAGTTTATCTATGTGCGATAGGGCAGGAAAATCAATGCGCAAATTCCCTTAGGAGGGGCAAGCGCCGCGGCGAGAGCGGTCGCGTCGGCGCTGCGGTGGGTTGTCGAAGCTTCCATAGACCCACCCCGGCGGCCAAAGGCCGCCACCCCTCCGGCGGAGCGGAATCTGGACCCGAAACTTTTCGGTGAATGTGTAAGGGCTGGTCTAAAGGAACAAAGAATGGTCGGTTACGGCTCTGAAGGGCCTGTGCATCGAATGAATCTATCAGCTCCTGGAATCAGTCGTCGAGAGATGCTCTGCCGTTGCGCCAATGGCTTTGGCGGTTTGGCCTTGGCCACGCTTTTGACGGAGAAGCTTGAGGCGGCAACCACCAACCCGCTCTCTCGACGGTCGCCCCACTACGCTCCGAAAGCGAGGTCAGTGATTTTCCTCTTTATGGATGGCGGCCCCTCACAGATGGACACGTTTGATCCAAAGCCGCGGCTGGCGAAGGAAGCCGGGCAACCCATCCCGTTGGAGACCCCAACCACCGTTTTTAATATCAGCAACAAAATCTTTCCATCGCCATTCCAATTCAAAAAGCACGGACAGTGCGGCGCTGACGTCAGCGAGTTGTTTCCGCACGTGGCCACCTGCGTGGACGATCTGGTGATCATTCGCTCGATGGTCGCTGACCACTCGGAACACACAGCGGCAAATTACTTCATGCATTCAGGGTCCGGCTTTCAGGGACGCCCGAGCCTGGGTGCATGGCTCACGTATGGGCTGGGGAGCGAAAGCGACAATCTCCCGGGCTTCGTTGTGCTGGAGAGCGGGTTGATCCCGCCAGGAGGCCTCGATCTCTTCGGCAGTGGCTTCTTGCCGGCTTCGTATCAGGGCACATTATTTAGAAAGGGGAAATCGCCCATTGCGGATTTGGAACCGCGGGAGAAGAGCAGCGATCTCCAAACTGCGAAGTTGGGTCTATTGAGAAGTTTGAATCACGGGGCGCTCGAGAGATTCGGCTCTAGCAGCGAGTTGGAGGCGACGATTGCCAGCTATGAGCTCGCCTTCCGGATGCAAGCCGAGGTGCCGGGTCTGCTGGATTTGCGGGGAGAATCGGAGGCCACACGCAAACTCTACGGCCTGGATGAAACCGACACACAGGAGTTTGGCCTGCAATGTTTGCTCGCTCGTCGGCTGGTAGAAAAGGGCGTGCGCTTCGTGGAACTACTCCCGCCGGCCCGCCAGGGGATTGATCGATGGGATCAACATGGCGCGCTGGAGAATGGGCATCGCATCAATGCTAAAGCCACGGACAAACCAATCGCAGCGTTGCTGAAAGACCTGAAAGCACACGGGCTGCTGGACTCGACACTCGTCATCTGGGGAGGCGAATTCGGCCGAACGCCAACTGCGCAATATCCGGATGGCGGCTACGTCAAAGAGATCGGGCGCGATCACGATCCTTTTGGCTTCACGATGTGGCTGGCTGGCGGCGGCGTGAAGGCGGGCACGATCTTTGGCGCCACTGACGAGTATGGTTATTTTGCTATTGAGAACAAAGTGCATGTACACGATCTGCATGCCACTGTCCTGCATCTCTTAGGATTGGATCACACCAAACTCACCTACCCCTTTAGCGGCCGCAATATGAGGCTGACCGATGTTCATGGCCGCGTCGTGCGGGAAATTCTGGCCTAAGGATCTTGGCCGCAAGTGACATATCACTTTCCTGCTTGACTTCCGTTTTTGTCTTAACACATAATTTCGCCAGTTTTCCTTACACTGATGATGAGAGACGAGCCGGTCATGGATGGCTACATCCAGGCCAAGGAGGAGGCTTATGCAACGCATTGTGCACGCTTGCTGTGTGCTTGCATTGATGGTCGTTTTCGCGTCAACGAGCTTGGCGCAAATCGGGACCTCAACACTGACGGGGCGCGTCACTGACCCTTCAGGATCGGTGGTTCCAAATGTCACGATTACGGTCACACAGGAAGAGACCAACTTCACTTTTCCGGCGACCAGCAACAATGAAGGACTGTATCGTGTGCAATCATTGCAGCCGGGAAAATACAAGATCACCTTTGAACTCCAGGGTTTCAAGAAACTCGTCCGCGACAATGTCGACCTGCGCGTCGGCGACACGCTGGCCGTGGATGTCCAGCTCCAGGTCGGCGAAATTGGAGAGTCGATTGAAGTGACTGCCCAGACCCAATTGCTGGAGACCGAGACCTCGGCCAGCGGTGCCGTGGTCGAGGGCGCGTTCCTGTACAAGATGCCGTTGTATCAACGCTATATCAACTCAACGCTTAACATTATCCCTGGGATGACTTCCGGTGGATACGCCTACGGCGGAGACCTCGGTGCCTATCACTTGGCGGGTCAGCGCAACGGTGCCATCGGTGTCTTCGAGGATGGTGTCGTGGGTAACGACCAGATGGGCGGCGTCGGTACCATCAAGCCGATCCAAAACTCAGTGGAAGAAGTAAAGGTTCTCACAACAGCCCTTCCTGCCGAGTACGGCCATTCTGCCGGCGGTGTGATTAACGTCGTCAAGAGGACCGGAACCAATGAGTGGCACGGCTTGGCCTCTTACTATGGACGATTTCGACGTATGCAGCATCGATTGTTCTTTGACCGGCTGCGCACATCCGATGCGACTGGGACAAATCCCAATGGTGTGCCGACCTACTTCATGATGCCCGACGCAAACGTCAGCGGTCCGATCAAGAAAGATAAGACCTTCTTCTTCTTCGGCTATCAGCGGCTGCATGAAAAGAAGGTTGCTCAAGACAGGGCCGGGACGCCGACGCCTGCGATGAAAGCGGGCAACTTCACGATGGGTGGCAACGGCAATCCAATTTTCGATCCAGCCACGACTAGGCAGCTTGCCGATGGCACCTGGGTCCGCGATCCGTTCCCGGGCAATATCATTCCGACCAGTCGTTTCGATCCCGTCGCTCAGAAGCTTCTTTCGATCAACCCGTGGCAATCACCGAATATCGTGGGCGGTAACAGCTCGACCGGCCCCAGCCGTTCCGATCCGAATCTGGAGTACAACGAATACGCAAAAGTTTTCTTCGACGACTTCAATGTGCGAATTGACCACCAATTCAACAGCAACCTGAAGGCCTATGCCAGTTGGACTCACAATCGCCAGAACGGCCTGGGCCGGCCGCGGAACGTCAGCATCCTTGATTTCGACGCGCGCGAAGGGAACAACCAGCCGTTTCATCAGCACAACGCTTCGACCGGTATGACTTGGGTGGTGAGTCCCACAACCGTCAACGACGCTCGGATCGGGTTCTACCGGCGACGCAACGACCGTATCGTGCCTTCCTACAAAAAGAACTATGGTCAAATCCTGGGAATCCCCAATATCACCGATGAACTGCTTCCCGCGTTCATCAGCGGTGGCGGCGATAACTTTTCGGCAGACACGGCGTATGGATTGGACGTGAGCGGCCCCAGCCGGACCATCGGCGAAACCATTTCATTCCGGGATGATTTTTCCAAGACGCGTGGTGTGCACGCGTTCAAGATGGGCTACGAGATTTTGAAGCATCGTTTGAACCTGACTGACACTGGGCGACCCAGCGGAACGTTTAGTTTTGCCAACATGACCACGGGATTGCTGGCGAACGGTAACTCTGTTCCGAACACGGGAAATACCTTCGCGGGATTGTTGCTGGGCTACTATAGCGTGGCGAGTTTCAGCCGCGAACGGGCGAGCTGGCTTCCACGGTCCACTATCCAAAGCTTCTATTTCCAAGACGACTGGAAGGCCTCACCAACCCTGACGCTCAATCTGGGAGTTCGTTATTCAAACGAAAGCCCGTTCAATACAAAGTATGGAAATATGAGCAACTTCGACCCGAACGCAATCGATTCGGTTACGGGGCGCCGAGGTGGCCTCATCCATCCAGACTCAGCCTTGAGCGCACGAGACAACAACAATTTTCAGCCCAGAGTTGGCGTGGCTTGGCATCCGGCACAGAAGTGGGTATTCCGTGGCGGCTTTGCGCTCAACACGGTGGATGTGAAATTCCCTTCGTCTCGTGGACAGTTTGAAGAGTACGTCTCCCAGTCCGTTCAGCAGCGCGCGCCGGGAGATCCACGGCCACTGAATCGCTTGAGCGTGGGTCCAGACCCGGTGGTTTACCCGAGCGGGCCGGGTGGCACATCACCGTTTTTTGGCACGAACTTTGGCAGCCGCGGCTCAGAATGGTGGGATCCCAGCCTCCGCAATCCCTACGTGTTGAACTGGAACATGAGCGTTCAGTACGAGCTCACTCAGAACTATTTGTTAGAGTTCTCGTACCAAGCTTCTTCGGGAGTTGGACTTGTGGAGCGCTGGCAGATCAACACTTTCCCAATTGACTTTGGAAAGGGTGACCTGGCCTTCCAAAACACGGTGTTGGCGACAGCCCAGAACTACCGTCCGTATACTCATTTTGGTGATATCCGGATGCGCTCCAACTTCGGACACTCCACGTTCCACTCAGGAACAGTCAAGTTGGAGAAACGGTATTCGTATGGGTTGACGTTCACTAACTTTTACACGTGGTCCAAAGCTCTCGATAGTCAGGACAACGACAACGACGGGACCGGCGTGGCCCCGATTCAGAATCGAGCTTGGGAGAAGGGAAGGGCAGGTTTTGATCGGAACCACCGCTACATCGCCGCCGTCACCTATGAACTTCCAGTGGGCCAGGGGCGGAAGTGGATGAATACGGGTGGTTGGAAGGACTACGTTCTGGGTGGTTATGAGCTGGCGTGGCTACAGACCATCGAAAGCGGCAACCCGTTGAGCTTTGGCTTTGACGGCAGTCCAAACAATTATTACCCTACGTTTGCCGGCAACCGCCGTCCGAACCTGGTCAGCCAGCCGGTCCTACGGGACGGATGGCGCGATTTGGGACCTGATCGGTTTACCGCGGTCAATATCAACCCGATCATTGATATCAATCATTTCGCGTATCCGGCAGCCTTCACGCCTGGCAATGCCGGTCGGAACATTACCACAGGAACCCGGTTGCTCTGGTCTCAGGTTTCTGCCTCGAAGGGTTTCAAGATTACTGAGAAGTTGTCGGCCAAGTTCCGCTGGGATTTCCAGAATTGCTTGAAGACGTACAATTTCAACACCCCTACGACAACAGTCGATTTCAGGAATCCGCGGACATTTGCCAAGCTGTCCACCGATCCGAGAACCGCATCACTGGGTGGCCAGCCGTTGATGAACATCACGTTCGCCTTGATGTTCTAGAAAGTTCAGCGCATCGAATTCAGGAGCAAGGTCTAAGGCCTTGCTCCTTTTTTTTGATAGGTAAACGATCTCGACACCTCTCCTGGTAAATTGAGTCATTCCCGCTGACCGCGCATCTAACATCGGCGCTCTCCGGTCCGCCGCTCATTTCGGCGCCCGCAGGAATCCAGGTTGCGAGTAGATCGTGGACCCGGCTTTCGCCGGGGTGACGACGGAGTGCGCTGAAGCGCCTAGGAAGCTAGACTACCGACCCCCGCCCTCATTTCTTTTGCTTCCGCCTCGCATTTCCTCTACACTCCGCCTTTCAAACCACATCATCTTTCTCCGGGCTATGAATCTCTTTTCGAAAGCGGACTTGGCAGCAGTGAGTGCTGCGCCGCCCATCACCTCCGTCCGCTATAAGGTTCTGTGGCTCACGGTGCTTCTGTACGCAATCACGTACATGGATCGAGTGTGCATCTATGCGGCGATGCCGGTGATCGCGAAAGAGTTTTCGTTTGACAAGCTGACCCAGGGACTCATTTTCAGTGCGTTTGCGTGGGGGTACAGTTCTCTTCAAGTCCCCAGCGGCTGGTTGGTCGATCGCATCGGCCCGCGTCGCATGCTCTCGGGCATCGTGCTGTGGTGGTCCGCATTCACCATCTTCACGGTCTCCGCCTGGAACACCGCGTCATTCATCTTCATTCGCTTCCTATTTGGAGCTGGCGAGGCCGGAGCGTTTCCAAGCGCGACGCGAGCTTTTTCGCGATGGCTTGCCACCTCCGAACGCGGATTCGCTCAGGGTGTGACTCACTCTGGATCGCGTCTGGCTGGTGCTCTGACTCACGGGGTGGTTGCTGCCATGATTGTGGTCTGGGGCTGGCGTCTGCCCTTTCTCCTTTTTGGCCTTATTGGAGTTCTGTGGTCTGCCGTGTGGTTCTTTTGGTATCGCGATCGCCCTGAGGATCATCCCGGTGTCTCCGCGAGTGAACTGAAGTGGATTAACGATGGCAAGGTCTTGGTGGGCAAGAAAAAGAGCGTCCTTTCCTGGAAGAAGCTCCTGGGACTTCCGAATATGTGGTACGTCTGCGTGATGTATTTTTGTTATGGCTATGTCCTCTGGATTTTCTTGAGTTGGCTGCCCACTTACTTTGCGGAGGTGCGAGGATTTGGACTAGTGAAGTCAGGAATCTATACGATGATTCCGCTGCTTGCCGGAACGGTGACGAATTCACTAGGTGGCTGGTGCTCGGATAGGCTCTACGTGCGGACTGGCGATTTGAGGTATAGCCGCAGGCTGGTGGCTATCAGCGGTTTCGCGATTGCCGTGGTCTTCGTCACAGCGGGAGTCCTTGCTCCAGATGCAACCCTGGCGGTGTTGGCAATGTCGGTGGCGGTAGGAGGACTGGAGCTCACCACCGGCGTGTCTTGGGCAATTCCGCTGGATATCGGCCAAGACCATTCCGGAACAGTTTCGGGTGTGATGAACATGTTTGGCAACTGGGGAGGAGCGATTTCTCCGTTGCTGGTCGCGTGGCTCGTTCAGCGGACCGGTTCATGGACTCCACCTTTCATCCTGGCGAGTATTCTGTGTTTGGTAGCGGGGCTCTTATGGTTTAAGATTGACCCCACGATTTCAGTAGTTGAAGAAAGGGTTTGAGGAAGGGCTCGGCCTCTACAGTCAGAGACTTGATCTGAGAAGTCCCTCTCAAGCCTGAAACTGAAACCTCAACCCGGCCCTGGAGACTTCCCATGCTGATCGATGAAAAGAAATGTGTCGCTTGTGGGAACTGTGTGCCGATTTGCCCGATGGGGGCCATCCACATAGATCCGGTCAAACGACGTGCTACGGTGAACCAGGACGAATGCGTCGAGTGCTACACGTGCTATCGGGGCATGAGCAAAGAGCATCTGAATCCCGTCATGGTTCGCACGATCCGAAAGATCGGTGGTTTCTTGCGATGGCGCTTCGACCCTGAACCGGACGTCTGTCCGACCGACGCTTTGACTGAACCCGAACTGTCGTGGCCGCGCGTGGTTCGACGCGCATTCAGCGATCCGGTTGTACCGCACGAAAGCACGGGTGTGCATGGACGCGGAACGGAAGAAGTGAAAACCAACGACGTCACCAATCGTGTGGGCCCCGGCGATGCCGGTTTCACAATCGAGTTCGGCCGGCCGACCGTGGGCGTTCGATTCTGGCAAATCCAGGAGATGACGCGAGAGCTGGCCAAGATGGATTTGACCTTTGAAAAGCGAAATCCCGTTACCAGTTTGATGGCGAACACCAGCACCGGCGACCTCCGTGAGGATATCCTGAGCGAAAAAATTCTTTCCGCGATTGTGGAGTTCAAGACCTCAATTCGTAACGTGCCGGTTATTCTGCGCAAAGTAAAGGAAGTGGCAAATCGTCTGGATACCGTTGTGGCCATTGGCGCCGCGACTCGGTGTGATGCCAATGGAGACAATGATCTCGAGGAAATCCTGCGCCAGGAAGAATTCCGTTTCGTGCGCGGCAAAACGAACCTTGGGCTGGGTCGTGCTTCAAACGCCGTGCCAGCTGCTCAGGAAGCCGCTGTCAGTGTGATGTGAGGACTCATGCGTGAAAGGTGATGCCTAGGAACTATTCTGGCTGTCACGCCTCGCGCTTCGTGCTTTCCCAGTCAACTTCAGGAGTGATTCATGACCAATACCCTCCATCGTTATGGAGATGAACGCAGCCTCCGCAACGATTTCATCGTTTTCGCGATTCCGTGCCGGGGTCATAACGATCAGGACTCGGTGCCCAAACTCCGGGAGTTTCTAAGAATGGCAGTGAAGCATGACCCGGTGAATATTGGCGACGGTTCCAAGGGTGGAATGTACCGCCCGAATAAGAGCCTGAACCCGCTGGCGCACTGGTCGCGCGATACGAAACCGGATATTGAGGAAGTGGTTGAGAAAGTTTCCAACCCGACAACGGTTGCGGCAGTGTTTGACAACAAGGAGGCTGTGGAGCGTTTCGTTCAGGAGTTACGCAAGGCGGACCTTGGGCTGTCGATTAACATCAGTGCCTCGATCGCGAACGCCCAAGCCTGCTGCCACGACATCAATTTGCCCCGCCACAGCGTGGAATATTCATTGGGTTTCATTGGAAAAACGGACCGTCTTGCAGACAGGCAGGTCCTGGAACTGTCTACGATGTGCGGGCACGGCATGATCTCGTTTACGTTCGCGCGCAAGATGATTGATTGGGTACGCGAGGGCCGGCGCACACCGGAGCAAGCGTGCGGCTACATGTCGCGCTTCTGCTCTTGCGGCATCTACAATCCAACCCGGGCAAAAGAGATTCTGGAAGAAGCGCGCCTCCATAACAGTTAGACAGATGAGAACTGACCAGAAACCCATGAGACGTGGGTTTGGTCTTCATTGACCCGCCTGCATTTGCCGGCGGGCCTTCCCTCAGAGCGTTCCAGCCATAACCTACAGAATTGGAGAAATTGCTGACATGACTGTCTTGCGTCGTCTGTTCGAGCGTTTTGGCTTCGTGCTTCTCCTGGGATTGGTTCTTTCTTCCTGCGGTGAGAAAGCCGTTCAAGCTCCAACCACCACTCCTTCGGAACCGGTGGCCTTTGTGATCGACGGAGCTCGAGTCTGGGATGGCGCCGGAGGCCCACCGGTTCAGGACGCTGTCGTCGTGATAAAGGGAGACCGGATTGACGCGATCGGTCCGAGAGGTTCCGTCACCGTCCCCCCAAATTCGCGCACGATCGATGCGAAAGGCAAGACTGTCATTCCGGGCCTTATCAACATGCACGGACATGTGGGAATGACCAAGGGCCTAAAGCAAGGGAAGGAAAACTACACGAAGGAAAACATCCTGGCGCAACTGAAGCAGTATGCGCGCTATGGCGTCACAACTGTGATGAGCCTTGGCACCGATTTCGAGGCCATGTTCGAGTTGCGCGGGCCAGCGACCGCCAACGAACCGCCACGCGCCACAGTGTTTACGGCCGGGCGTGGTTTCACAGGCAAACAGGGGTATCCGGCTGTGTTGCCGGGCAACGCAGGGATCCCGGTGGAGGTGGACACGGTTGATGCAGTGAAGGCCCACATCCAGGAACTGGCTCGACAGAAAGTCGACATGGTGAAGATCTGGGTCGACGATCATTGGGGGCATTATGTCAAGATTCGCCCCGAGCTGTACAAAGCCATCATTGAGGAAGCGCACAAGAGCAATCTGCGTGTTATGGCGCATCTGTTTTATCTTGGCGACGCAAAGAGCCTGATTGGCGCGGGACTGGATGGAATGGCTCACAGCGTGCGCGACCGTGAAGTAGATGACGGGCTGATCAACACTCTAAAGGAGAAAAATGCGTTTGCCGTCGCCACGCTGACTCGCGAAGAATCCACGTTCATCTACGCCGAGCCGCCGGCGTTCCTTGACGATCCGTTCTTCTCCAAGTGGGCAGACCCAGAGGTGATCAAAGCGCTCAAGGATCCAGCCTGGGGTAAGAAGGTCAAATCTGACCCTGACTTTTCGAAGTATCGCGGCCAGCTCACGATGGGGCAAAAGAATCTCAAGAAGCTATTTGATGCAGGGGTGAAAGTGGCGTTTGGAACGGACAGCGGCCCACCAGCGCGCTTCCAGGGATTCTTCGAGCATCGTGAGCTTGAGCTCATGGTTCAAGCCGGGCTGACACCCGCGCAAGTCCTGCAAACGGCAACCTTAAATGCCGCGCAGTGTCTCCGCGTCGAGAAGGACTTCGGCACGCTTGAAAAAGGCAAACGTGCTGACTTGATTGTTCTGGATGCTGATCCGTTGGAGAACATCTTGAACACCAGGAAGATCAATCAGGTCTGGATTGGTGGAAGGGAAGTAAACTAGAAAAGTCCCGACAAAGGCTCAAAGCACCTTGTTAAAACTTCGTCACCCGGCAAAAGCCGGGTTCCAGATGGATTCCGGCTTTCGCCGGAATGACGAACGGCCCGCCTTGGAGGAGTTGCTGCCCTACTCGAATGCTTTCTGGGCAGAGGGGTCTGCGTGAATCTGCCAAATCTGCGTCCAAACATTGGGAGGATGATATGTCTCAGAACGCTCTTTCTCGACGAAACTTCATGACCGGGATCGCCGTGGGTGGTACGGCAGCTACTTTGGCAAGCCCTGCAGTAGCGGGAGGTGCGGAGCCTGTCGTTACTGCGACCTATCCGCTCGCGGCACCGGCTGCGTCTGCAGGTCCCATCAAGATGCTTTGCACCTTCAAGGTTTCCGCAGCTGAAGAGCAGCAGATTCGCGCCGCCGGCAAGAATGTGGACTTCGTGATCGTTGGCAACCGCGCCGAGCTGAAGGCCAAGATCGCGGATGCGGAAGCGATTTTCGGTCCCGTGGAAGGCGACGCACTGGCCTTAGCAAAGAAATTGAAATGGGTACAGCACGTGGCCGCCGGGGTCGAGGTCCTGCCCAAAGAGTTGATGGAACATCCCTGTATCCTGACGAACATGCAACGGGTGTATGCGCCCGTCATCGCGGAAAGCGCTTTGGGCATGATGCTGAGCCTGACACGTGGCTTTGTTCAGGACGCATTTCCCAACTTCAAGGCTCGTAAGTGGGGGACCGAGAGCAGCGCTCCGTTGGCTGATCTCTACCACAAAACCATTGGTCTCGTGGGTCTGGGAGGCATTGGGACAGAAATCGCCCGCCGGGCACACTATGGTTTTGAAATGAAAGTTCTGGCGGTTGATCCGAAGCCACTGCCGAAACCCGCTTTCGTGGCTGAACTCCGGGAGCCTGGCTGGCTGCTGGAGATGGCGTCTCAGGTTGATGTGCTGGTGAGCTGTGCACCGCACACGAAAGAGACAGTGAAGCTGTTCAATGAGAGCGTCTTCAACCGCATGAAACCCACTGCCTATTTCATTAATGTTTCACGCGGCGGATTGGTGGACCAGGAGGCCCTGGTCAAGGCGCTCAAGGAAAGAAAAATCGCCGGTGCGGGGCTTGATGTCACCACGCCGGAACCTTTGCCGTCCGAACATCCCCTGTGGGATTGTCCCAACCTGGTCATTACCCCGCACAACTCGGGAATGGCACCCATGCGCCAGGTGCGACTGATTGCTCTCGTGACAGAGAATGTACGTCGCTACTCGAGCGGCTTGGCGCTGTTGAACGTGGTGGACAAAGCCCGGGGATACTAGGTTCAGGGAATAGATTGAATGTGGGAGCCGCCGTCCTCAGCGGCGAATGACGTCGGCAGTATGTCGCCGCTGAGGACAGCGGCTCCCACTCTCCAAATCCATCGTCGAGGCGCCGCTCAGCGGCGTGAAAAACTCCGATGAACAGCGTACTCACCCGCCGAACATTTCTTCAAACCGCGTGTCTAGCGGCAGGCGCACGCCTGATTCAGGCCGTGCCCGCCGGTACTTCAAACATCAACATCGGCATAACAACGAACACTCGTGGTGGATGGGAGAAGGATCTTATCAAGTCCTTCCGTGAATCTGCTGAGGTAGGTTACCGTGCCGTGGAAACGTTTTATTCCTACGTCTTGCCCTATTGGGACAAGCCGGAGGAAATGAAGATGATCCTTGACGAATTCAAGCTGCGGTTCGTGACGGTATCGAACGGCGGACCGATGCCCATGCAGTTTGAGGATGCGGCACTGGCAGAACGGATTGTTGACGAGCACGTCAAACTGGTTCGCTGGATCAAGGGCTTTGGCTGTACTCATCTGAAGATCAACACGGGCCAGCGGCGCCCCGAAGGGACAACGGACGCGGATCTGAAGCAGATGGCGAAGACCATGAATGAGCTGGGAAAACGTATCAGTGATGAAGGGTTGAAGTTCGGGGTCCATGCGCATCTTTGGACCCAACTACAGGATCGCAAAGAGATTGATCGATTGATGGACTTGACCGATCCAAACCACGTTTACCTGGTGCTCGACACCGGCCATATCAACATGGCTGGCATTGATCCGCTTGAACTCACCTCAGCCTACGCGAGCCGGATTGTTGAATTCCATCTTAAAGACTGCAAACCCGAAGAGCGTGGCGGACATAAAGGGCCGACACCGAAACGTGAAGGTTACGCCGACAAAGGAAAACGCATCTTCTATGAGCTTGGCAAGGGCGGCGTCGATTTTCCGGGTATCCTGGCTGTCCTTAAGAAGAAGCGGTGGAAGGGATGGTTGACAGTTGAATTAGATTCGACAGACACGACACCCAGAGAAAGCGCCGCGATGTCGAAGAAGTATCTGAACGAAGTACTGGGATTGACTCTCTGATCGGTGTGCCCCCGGCCCTCGGCCTCGCTTGCCGTTCGCAAAATACCCCGCAGTTTCCGCTTCATTCACCCTCTGTCTCCGAGCCGTCCGAAATTGCGTGTCAATGATGGATCTGATAGCGTGCCCAGGTTTTGGTGGCATCTGCAAACCGTTTTCAAGACTTCTGTGACCCTTCGCTCCATTCTCTTTTTCGGATTTACGCTGGCAGTCTCAGAGAGCCCGCTGGCGGAAGTTCCTCTGCCAACTCCCAAAGACCACTATCAGAGCTTTGACGCGAGCCAGGCCGGTCTCAAATTGTTCACCGAGGTCATGGGAGAAGCCGATCCTTCGATCCAAAAAATGATGATCGAGCTGGCCAACGCGCCAGCCGCTGAGACTCTCGCAAAAATTCCCCGGGCCGAAGCACAAGCGATGCTCCGTGCAGTGGATTTGAAAAAGTGGAAAGCGCCAATACTCGAAGTATTCCTCCACTATTCCAATGTGCTCGATGTCATTCCTGAGAGTCCGGACAAATGGACCCCCGTTGTTCACGATGGGCTGCTGTACTTCCTCGATCATCTGAACCAGGAGCGACTGATCGACCGGTTTCTGGATTTGGTTTATCTACCGCCGGACAGCAGCCGTGGTGAGCGGATCTTGCAGTTCGCTGCCCGAACGCCCACGTTTCAGAAGATCGGCCAGATTCTGGCCAGGAACACGGGCGTGGAAGAGGACATCCAGAAATCGCTGCAGAGTTTGGAGAATACCATCCTGACGGCCTCCCACGACGAGCTGGTGAAGGGCATCAAAAACTCGTTGGGTCGCGAAGTCGTGGAAATGTACGACATCAAGCTGGCCGACCGCATTCTCGCAGAAGCCAGTGTCGGGGCAGTGATCCGGGCGAGTTTGCAGATGCCTGGGGAAAAGGAGCGCCGGGACGTAGTGTGCAAGGTGATTAAACCCTATGTGTTCCGGGCAATCACCGAGGAAGGAGAAATCATCGATCAGTTGACCCGGTATTTTACCAAGCACAGTGAGTTTTATAACTTGGGTGGAATGCCGTTGACTGAGATGTTTCAGGAAGTCCGTAGGTCGATGGCGGATGAAATCAGGACCGAAGGAGAACAGCAGAACCTGCAGCGTGCGGGAAAATATTACCAAAATAATCCGAAAGTTCTCGTTCCACACCTTTACCCTTTTTCAACCAAGCAAGTGACGGTGATGGAGTTCGTGCGGGGTGAAAAAATCTCGAACGCTTTTGCTGGAGATGAACGTCAACGGGCCATCATGGCCAGGCGATTGAGCGACGCGTTAACGACCGATGTGATGTTTTCGAGGGAGGAAGAGGCGTTGTTCCACGGAGACCCTCATGCGGGCAACGTGTTTCACGTGCTGAGTGACCCGAAAGATCCTCACCGAATCGCTCTGCTTGACTGGGGGCTGTTTGGTCTGTTCCCGCGCCAACAGAGAAGGCAGTTGATTCAGTTGATGCTGGGTATTCAGTTGAACGAAGCGCGCCGGCTCCGAAAGCACTTGGGGGCTCTGGTGCAGGGTGACCTACCCACGGATCGAGTGAAGGCGGAACGGCTCAACCAGATGATCAAGGAGACGCTACAGCAACGATCCAAGCGGAGTAACTTCGATACCTTGGGTGATCTGATTCTCCGGTTGGGGAAGGAAGGCTATGTCTTGCGCTTTAACGTTGCGTTGTTCATCAAGTCACAAGTCACGATCGCCGGCATTCTGGCGGGTCTCGATCCGGCGCTGAAGCAGGATGACTACCTGATGGAGCGCGCTGCAGGTCTTGTGAAGAGAGAGTTGCCCAAACGATTCCTGTATACGCTGTGGTTTCCCAAATGGAACTCCCACAGCTATGACAGCATGCTGTCCAACGAGGATGTAAAGGATCTGATGCTGAATCGCGTCTTCGGATGGTTCAGACATTGAGGATCGAGAGAGGTGTATTTTCTGGATTCCGAAGTGGAATTTTAGAGAGCGTGAGGTTTTGCGCAAACTCAAAGAACAGGCTCCGTTCAGTTGGGAAACACGCGCGTCGAGTTTCACCACAGAGACTGGCTGCTTGACCGTCGCCGTCGGCGGCTCAATTCTTTCGTCCGGGTAGGTGCCGTTCCAGCGTAGTCTGCAGCACCCTGCCAAGGTCGTCGACAGAGTGGGGCTTGGAAATGACTTCCTGAACGCCTGCTTCCAACGCGGCTGCGGCATCCTCTTCGCGTATATATCCTGAGGTCATCACGATCGGAATGTCAGGGCGAATCTGGAGGAGTGCGCGTGCCAGGTCGTGGCCGGTCATATCGGGCATCGCCAGATCGGTCACCACAGCATCGAAACTGCCCGGGTCGTTCCGAAAAGCTTGTATCGCTTCATCGGCGTCTGTGTATCCTGCCACTTCATAGTCCAGCCGTTCCAACATCCGGGTCATCAGGTACACCAGGAGTTCCTCGTCGTCCACATACATGATGCGCTCACTGTGCCCTCGAACTGTCTTGCTTGAGGAGGGCTGTACCGGGACAGTGTCGGATTCTGCCACCGGAAGATAGATGCGGAATGCAGTGCCCTTCCCAGGTTCGCTGTATACCGAAATCGCACCTTCATGGTTCTTGATGATTCCGTGGACAACCGAGAGACCTAACCCGGTGCCCTGCTTGGGACCTTTGGTGGTGAAGAAGGGTTCAAAGATCCGGTCCATGATTTCCCTGCTCATGCCACAACCCGTGTCGCTCAAGACCATTCGCACGTAGTGGCCTGGATGGAGATCCGGGGATGTGCTCGCAAGGTGCTCATCGACCACCAAATGGTCGAGCTCGATCTTGATTAGTCCCCCTTTCTCGCTCATGGCGTGTGCAGCGTTCGTGCCCAGGTTCATGACAATCTGATGGATTTGCGTCGCATCGGCGGACACCTTGGGCAAGTCATCGGCATAGCTGGAGCGGATATGAATCATGGCCGGCAGACTGGCACGCAGCAACTTCAGCGCTTCCTCGATCACTGGCTGAAGGGGTGTCACGACCCGTGTCGCATCTTGCTGGCGGCTGAACATCAGGATACGCTTGACCAACTCGATGGCGCGCGTGCCGGCCTTGGCAATCTCGGCCAGGCTGATCTGCGCCGGATGCTCCGGCTCCAGATCACTGACAGCGAGGTGTGCATTGCCAACGATGGCGGTTAGAATGTTGTTGAAATCATGCGCTATTCCACCGGCCAGTGTCCCAAGGGCCTGCATTTTCTGCGACTGCCGCAGTTGGGACTCGAGCTTCCTCTGATCCACCTCGGCTTGTTTCTTCGCTGTGATGTCTTCCACCATCCCGATGGCATATTGAGGGCCTGATCCCTGAACCAATGACACCGTCAGCAGGCCCCAGACAACTCGGCCGTCGCTGCGGACGTATCGTTTCTCCATCTGATAAGAATTTCGCTCGCCAGCCAACAGCGACCGGTAAGACTCCTGGTCGATGGCCGCATCCTCCCGGTAGGTGAAATCGGCAAAGGTCAATTTCGTAAGCTCGGTTTGAGCGTATCCCAGAAAGGACTCCAGAGCCGGATTGCAAGCCACGACGTGCCCTTTGGGATCGACCAGGGCGATCCCCACGGCGACATGCTCAAAGATTGATCGGAACTCGGCCTCCCGGCGCGTCAGGGCTTCTAACGCCCGGCGATGCTCCAGATGTGCCTCGAGCATTTCGGCCAGCGAATCGATCAGTGCTCGCTCTTCCGCGAGAAATGGGCCTTCAGCTTCAGGCGGTTGTTCGAGCAGGTAGACCACTTCGATGACTCCCATACCACTGCCGGTGGTAAAGGATGCGGCTTGTTTCCAGACAGAATTGCGCCAACCGGGCGTTGTCCTCTCAAGGCCAGAGCAGGCAATGCGCGCTTCACAGCACTCAGGATACTGCCAGGCCGGCGGGAGAAGATGCACAAGCTCCCTCAACAAGTCCAGGTTAAAGGGACGATCAGTCTGGAGCAAGCGAGCCACAGCGTGGAGCAGCCGCACCTCCTTGACTCGCTCTCCGAGGTCGTGCACGAGTTTCTTGTTTTCATGCTCGGCGTGTTGCTGCGCGGTGACATCAATGTTCATGCCGACCAGCCTGACCGGCCGGCCTTGTTCATCGATGACGGCAGCTGCGGCTGATTGAACATAGCGTAAGGTGCCGTCGGGGCGGCGAATTCGAAACTCACGGTGGCGGCGTTCATGCTCTGCGCCATGGCGGTTCTGCCGGCGGTCCTGTCCAGTGGCGAGCTTTTGTAAAGCGGCTTCTTGTTGCGATAGATCATCAGGGTGAACTTGATTGGCCCAGTCTTGGTAGCGGATGACCCCGTCAGGAGTAGGGGAGAGGCCGTACATCGCAAAAAGCCTGCAGTTATAAACGACCTGGTTTGTTCGCAGGTCCCAATCCCAAACACCGATTCCTCCGGCTTCCAGCGCGAGTTGCAATCGCTGCGTCACTGCGTTCAGCCGCTCCGCGGTTTCTTTTCGTTCTGCCAGCTCGCTTTCGGCGCGACCGAGCGCGCGACGCACCGTCTTTGTAGCAAGCCTCTGGAGAGCGATGACAATTCCAATAAGCAGCGTGTTGAACATCCAGAGTGTAGTCGCGGTGTGTATGATTGCGGATGCTGGCAACAGTCCCAAGATTTCTGCCAGAAGCATTCCAAGTCCGATCACGATGCAGGTGAGGCCCGTGTAGAGGCCAATCCGTTGTCCGAGCAGTAGGCCTGCCATCATTACGATGACAGCGCTGAAGGTCATCGCCGGGGCGCGGATGCCCCCGGCAGTAGGCGCCAAACCGGTCATAAGCAGAACTAGTCCAGCGATAAAGACTACGCTCGCCCCCTGGGTGTGGCCGCGCCGATTCAGCAGTACAACAACCAGTGCCAAACCATTCACGAATCCCGTGATGATCAGGGCGCGAGCAATATTGAATGGCAGGAATGGGATCAAAAATAGCATGACCAGGGTAACCAACGCGGCCGTCGTCCAAGCGACGGTGTGAACCATCTTCGCTTGCTGAGTCTGTTGTTCGCTGTCAAACGCGGGAGGCTTGAAGAAAGTAGACATGCAGCCCTTGATAGTCGTCAGCTAATCCGCCTGGAATGAATAACTCATTGGAGACAAATATCATGTCTCAGATGCCTGTTGTCCTGCAAAGCAATCTTGATAAGTCGAGTTAAAAGGTCGCACATCCTAGTCGGAACAAGTAATGGAACAGACTGTAGATCGTTGGATCCTGGAAGCAACTGGATTCATAGGGCTGATCATGCGACAATAACGCAACTCTCAAGCCGGGCTTGAGATTACGATATTGAAAACGCTATGTGAGGTGGAATTGCATGAAACCACGGGATGTTCAGGAGAGTTTCGCTTTGTCACGACGCAAGTTTTTGGCCCAATCGGCGACGGCGGGTAGCATTGCGGCCGCCTACCTCCATTTCCCAGAGAAAACCTACGCATCAAATGGGGACACCCTCAAGATAGGCTTGGTGGGCTGCGGTGGCAGAGGCACAGGCGCTGCGGCGCAAGCCCTGGCTGCTGACAAGAACATTGTCTTGACTTCCATGGCCGACGCCTTCGAAGACCGGTTGAAAAACAGCCTGGGAATCTTGAAGAAACAAACCCAGAATCGGGTTCAGGTTGATCCGGAACATTGCTTCGTTGGCTTCGACGCGTATCAAAAGGTCATTCAGAGTGGTGTGGACGTCGTGTTGCTGGCCGCCCCTCCGGGATTTCGTCCAGCGCATTTGAAGGCCTGCGTAGAAGCCGGCAAGCATTTTTTTTGCGAGAAACCGGTTGCAGTGGACGGCCCCGGCGTGCGCTCGGTGCTGCAAACCGTGGAGGAAGCACGCAAGAAGAAGCTGGCGGTGGTTTCGGGACTTTGCTGGCGATACAGTACCGCGGAGAGAGCAACGTTCCAGCAGATTCACGATGGCGCCATTGGGAAGATCTCCTCGCTGGCTTCCACCTATCTCACCGGGCCAATCTGGAATTTCGCGCGCCAACCGGGTTGGAACGACATGGAGTATCAGATGCGCAACTGGTACTACTACGCCTGGCTGTCAGGGGATCACATCGTTGAGCAGGCGGTGCATAGCATCGACAAGATGGCTTGGGCGATGAACGACGAGATGCCAGTGAAGGCCAGCGCTGTCGGTGGGCGCCAGGTGCGCAATACCCCGGAATTCGGTCATATCTACGATCACTTCAGCGTTACGTATGACTACGCAAGCGGCGTCAAAGGATTCCATAGTTGCCGCCAGCAGCAAGGCTGTGCGAATGAAACCAAAGACTACATTTACGGTTCGAAGGGCAGTTGTGAGATTGAAGGATCGCGCCGGATACACATCATTCGAGGCGAGAACGAGTGGAAGTATTCCGGACCCCACAACAACATGTATCAGGCCGAGCACGATGAACTGTTTGCTTCGATTCGGAAAGGTGAACCCATCAATGACGGCGTTCGGATGACAAACAGCACTTTGATGGCAATTTTGGGGCGCATGGCCGCGTACACGGGTCAAGTCATCACTTGGGAACAGGCGCTGAACTCGCAACAGGATCTGTTGCCGCCGAAATTGGATTGGACTGTCTCCCTCAACGAACCCGAGATCGCAATGCCTGGTATGACGAAGTTTGTTTGAGTCGACACCCGTTGAATTCTGACACTGACGTTCTTACGCTTTGAACCAAACTGGCTGGAATCACTAATGACGAAGCCCTAATGACTAAAGAATGACTAAGACCGAATGTCTAAATCAGGTCTTAGTCATTCGGATTTTGGGTTTCTCTCGTCCTTCGTGCGTAGTCATTCGTCATTCTCTATTCCATCCCAAGGACTACGATGAACACCTCTGACCCGCGTCTCAATCGAAGATACTTTCTGAAAACCAGTGGACTGGCTTTGGCCGGTGCAAGCTCGGGTCTGGGCTGGCTATCCGCGGCGGCACAGAAGCGTCCCGGCATGAAGAAGGCTCTCATGTTTGGAATGGTGAAGACGGAAGGTACTTTGCCAGACAAGTTCCGCATGCTCAAAGAAGTGGGCTACGACGGTGTGGAGCTCGACAGTCCCGGCTTCGACGTCAAGGAAGTGCTGAAGGCGCGGGATGAGACCGGCTTGCAGATCTGTGGGGTTGTCGACTCGGTTCATTGGAAGCAAACCTTGTCGGACCCCGATCCTGCGGTGCGTGCCAACGGCCTCGAAGGGCTCAAGACCGCACTCCGCGAGTGCAAACAGTATGGTGGGAATTCGGTGTTGCTGGTGCCCGCCGTGGTCAACAAGCAGGTGTCTTACGCGGATGCTTATGTGCGGTCACAAGCGGAGATTCGCAAGGCTCTGCCTCTTGCAGAGGAACTAAAAGTTAAGATAGCCGTTGAGAACGTCTGGAACCAGTTTCTGCTCAGCCCGCTGGAGGCAGCACGTTATGTGGATGAGTTCAAGAGTCCGTGGGTGGGCTGGCATCTGGACATTGGCAACCTCATCACCTTTGGCTGGCCGGAACACTGGATCAAGGTGCTCGGAAAGCGCATCGTTAAGCTGCACATCAAGGAATTCAGCCGCAAGAAGCGCGATGAAGAAGGTCTGCGCGCAGGCTTCAACGTCAACCTGTGGGAAGGCGATTGCGACTGGCCGTCAGTGATGAAGGCGTTGGATGAAGTTGGATTTCAGGGCTGGGGTTCGGCTGAACTCTCCGGCGGAGGTCGCGAGCGGCTGAAGGATATCTCGGAGCGGATGGACCGGATTTACGAAAGCTAGTTGGAGTTCGGGACAAAATCAGGAGGCCCTCTGGCTGACCTTCCACTGTTCTCTGAGAATGCCTAATGACGAAGCCCCTAATGACTAAAGAATGACTAAGAACGAATGTCTAAACACAGCCTCTTAGTCATTCGGATTTCTTTCGTCATTCGTGCTTAGTCATTCGTCATTCTGTTGCTTGTTGTCAACGTCCAGACGCTATGCATTCTCGAGGCTCGTAGCTTCCTTACCTGAACCATCCCGGCAGTGCTCCTTCACGAGTCGCCTGATTGACGACCTCCTGTTTTTCCTGGTCGCGCTTTTTGTTCAGTTCCTTGATCTGAATCTCAATGTCCAGGACACGGGGTGGTGCGCCCATGCCCAGGAATCCTGGTGCTGTGGGCGTTTCACCGTCCTTGAGGTTTCGGCGGTTCACCAATTGAAAGCGCTCGGTTTCCAGCGGGGTAATCATCGCGTTGTATCGTTTGTCAATCGCGCCGATCTTTTCCTGCCAATACTTCTGATCCTTGATTTTTGGCTCTTCAGGTTTGGTTTCCTTGGGATCCGGTTTCAGCGCGGCTTCGGAGTTCTCCCAGGAAGCAGGATTCCCGCTCTTGCGCAGTTCCTCGCGAAGGTCGTCCAATGCTTGCTGTGCCGCTGCTGATTCTCCCTTATTGTCTTCAATCTGCTGCTTGGCTTGTGCAATCAGCGGTCCGTAAACATTCTCCCGGTCGAGCACATCAGACTGCCGCAACAGTTTCATATTCAGATCGTTCAACTTGGCTTGCAACGCGTCGGCGTTGGTTTTGCTATCCCGCACGCGTGCTTTGGTTTCAATAAATCGCTTGCTCCAAGCTCGTTCGGTACTGTCATCGGGTCCGGCCAGCATCGCCTTGGAGGATTTACCCGCGCTGTCCGGCGACTGCGTGACTGGAGTTTCCGGCGCGCTTGAGCGCAGCTCCTCGTACTTGTTCAGATCGTCGTTGGTGTAAACCGTCCTTGATTTCCCTTGTTGCTTCTCACGTTCTTTTTTGGCCAAGTCAGCAAGGCTCTGACACAGTACGGGAAGTGCCGACAAAAGGCTGAAAAGGCAAACATTCGCTAGGAACCTTCGCACCATATCTCACTCCTGATATACCGCATTTGATTCATCTTATCGGCCAATCAGAAAGCTGCCGCGAGGAAAATTATGATGCAGTGATCGGGAGTCTATCCCGCCATTTCCTCTAGTTTGCGCAGACTCTCAGCGGTGCCGAGCGCGATCAGGCAGTCGCCTGCCTCAATTCGCGAGTCAGCGGCGGGATCGAAGCCCATGGCACCATCCTTCTTCTTCATTGCTACTATGATGATACCAAGCTTTCTGCGAATTTCGGACTGTTGCAGCGTATTACCTGCAATTTGCGAATTCGGGGCAATGGCGATCTCTTCCAGTTGCAGGTTCAATTTGGCCATGTCGCCGGTGGTTACCGATTCAATGAAGTCGGTCACATTGGGCCGCAGGATTGAATGAGCCAGGATCTGCCCAGCAGACTCGTAGGGCATGACGACTTTGGTGGCGCCGGCCTTCATGAGCTTTTTCTGAGCGCCCTGTTCCTGGGCGCGCGTTACAACGGGTAGATCGGGGCGGAGGCCTTTGGCCGTGAGAGTGACATACACATTGTCTGCGTCGGTGGAGATAGCTGTGATGAGTCCTCGCGCTTTGTCGACACCAGCTCGTTGCAGCACCTCTTCGTCGGCGGCGTCTCCCACAATGGTCAAAGCACCTTCACCGGAGAGTTTTTCTGCCAGCACCGGGTCTTTCTCAACCACGACAAAAGGCACACCCGTGAGCTGAAATTCCTTGATAACACGCCTACCCACTCGTCCTGCGCCGCAGACGATGTAGTGCCCCTGAAGTTTCTTGGTTTCTTTTTCCATCTTTCTCCTGCCGAAATAGTCGCCGAGTTGGTTTTCGAGAATCCGCTGGCCGATCGCATTGACTGCCCAACCGGCGGTTACGGCTCCGAATGTAATAAGTACAATGGTAAACAGCTTCCCAGACTCGTGCAGGTCTCGATTCGCCCCCAGCCCGACGGTTGAGAGAATCACCATGGTCATGTACAAGCTGTCGAGGAGTGGCCATTCCTCGAGGTAGCTGTAGCCCAAGGTCCCACCCACGATTAGAGCGACGAGAACCAGCAGCAGAATCGGTAGAAGTTTTCGTTGAAAATGCAAGCCCTTGGCCTTTGGAGGAGGTTAGCGCGCGCAGTATAGGGCATCCTCGGCGATTTGACAAAAAGCGTTGTTTCCAAGAAAGTTATGTCGGGTTCTGGGGCGCCTTGTCTGAGGAGAATGCTCCGTCGTAACAGAGCGTTCTCTAGCCAGCCTTTCCGAGCAAGTCTTGAGTCGCATCGGCCCCATTCGTTCTCGCCTTTTTTGCACCGGATTCCTGAGGAGATTCATGAAACCGGAACTTTCGCATTCTTTGCGCACGGTCAACCTAGATGGTGTGACGCTGCATCTCGCGCATCCCGATGAGCTGCCTATTCGCTGGGTTGGGCAGGACGAATTAATGAAACAGCTTATGGCAGCTTGGATGATCGTAGAGCCGCGGGATGTTCCCATGAGCCCACGTTTGTTGGGCAAGCCGGGAGTAGGGAAGACCACGCTGGCCTATGCCGTTGCGACTCAGATGGGCAGGGAGGTCTATATCCTTCAAGCGACACTGGACACACGTCCTGAAGATCTCCTGGTAACGCCTGTGATCGAGTCCGAAGGCAAGTTGAGGTATGTGGCGTCTCCCCTCGTCACTGCCATGATTCGGGGAGGCATCGTTATCCTGGACGAAGGCAATCGGATGAGCGAGAAGAGTTGGGCCAGTCTGGCTCCGCTGCTTGATAGCCGGCGGTACGTCGAGTCGATCGTGGCAGGGATCAAGATCAAGGCGCATACGGATTTTCGGCTCGTGGCTACAATGAACGACGACGCCTCGACGTTTGAATTGCCGGAATACATCCATTCCCGCCTGCAGCCGCAAATCCTCATCGACTTTCCCGAACGTGACGAGGAACGCCAGATCTTGAAAGAAAACCTGCCTTTTGTTGAGGAGCAGATTCTTGACTATGTGACGGACTTTCTTCAGGCGGCGCACGAGGCTGACGAACGCTACACGGTGCGCGACGGCATCAATCTGGCGCGTTTTGCCACGAAGCTTATTTCTGCTGGAAGTGTGAGCCAGAACGAGGCTCTAAGGATCTCCGTGCGCCAAACTCTGGGTGAGGAAGCCTTGCGCTATGTTCACAAGTAACGACCCCGGAAACTTGAAGAGGGGACGGCTGCACTACTTGCCTGTTGTGCCCGGACGAATGGAGTTTGCCGAGGACGTGCGCAAGACCATTCTGGCCGAGCGTCCGCAGGTGGTTGCGGTTGAGTTGCCTGCCACACTGGAGTCGCCGTTTCTACGGGCCGTGGAGCGTCTACCGGAGCTTTCTGTCATTCTCTATTCTGCGAAACCTGACGAAACGGTGTACGTTCCCGTCGAGATCACGGATCCATTCGTCGAGGCCATCCGGAGCGCGCAGGAGATTGGCGCTGAAATATTCTTCGTTGACCCCGACGTGGGCGACCGGCCGCATCTCAGTGATCTATATCCCGACAGTTACGCTGTGCGCCGGTTGGGTCGTTGGGCCTATGTGGAGCGCTACCGAATTCACCCGCAGCAGTCCTCGTTTGAACTTCAACGCCACGCGGGAGGCATCGCCTGGAAGCTGCAAAGTTGCGATCCGTTGGCCGAAGTGCTTGTGGTGATTTCCCTGAATCTGCTCGATCCTGTGCTGGACGCCATGCAGCAGCCGCAGGCAGAACCTTTGGCCCGGGTGCGGCGCGAAGGGGTGCAGGTCTTGAATTTGCATCCCGAGTGTCTCGCTGAGATCCTTGTGGAGTTTCCATTTATCCAATCGGTCTATGAGGCCCGCCGTTATGGCATTGCCCGGCAGGAACGGGAGTCGGCACATCCACCCAGCGATGTGAACTACGCGGAGGGCGTGTTGAAATTGCTAACGCAGACTGTTGAGCCTCCAGAGAAGGATCTGGAGGCGATCGTGGCGCGCAGCGCCCGCCACGTAGACTGGAACGGCGGGGAAGACTCCGAGCGAGCCGCCTTCGACACTCCGGAATTGGCAATCCCCACGCCCCCAGAACGTTTTCGTTTCATGGACCGACAACGCTTGATCTTTCGACTGTTCGCTGAGGCTGAGAGGCATTACGAGAAGAGCACTCGTGAGAAGTTGGCACACTGGCAGCGGCGACTGTTCTCACGCTACTCGCGGAACTTGGCGCTGATGGGAAAGACTCTGGTGGCAGGACTGTTTGATCAATCGGTGGCTGCGCGTTCTATTGTAGACGACAATTTTGCTTGGGAACTGTGGGACTTGGGCGCCTCGCATCTGCATCAGAAAGCCAGTTCCGACCTGATGACGGTGAACATTTCCGGGGAAGAGCTCTGGCTGAATATGAAGCGTATTCGGTTGCGGAGGCGGCTGCCGCGAGAAAAGGCACGCATACGTCCCTTGGGGCTGAAGGGCCGGAAGAAAGAGAAGTTTCCCGGCGAATGGGCCAAGGACTTCGACGGCCAGGGGATCTGCTCTTATCCGCCGGAAGACATCGTGCTGGAAAACTACGGGCTCTTCCTCAAGAAAAAGGGCAAGAGCCTGCTTTCAGAAGAGCGTTCGCACACCGAGCCGTTCTCCACGTCGCTGCTGGACGGGATCGACATTCGAGAAACCCTGCGCAATTGGCACGAGGGCCGATTGTATGTGCGCCAGTTTCAAAAGATTTCCGGGGAAGTCGGGGCTGTGGTGGTGATCTTTGATGAGGATCGCGAGAATCGGTATCCCTGGCAAATGACTTGGCTGGGCGAGCACTCTCAGGAATCGGATATGGCGTTCTACTCTACGGATCCTTATGAGCAGTTGGTAGGGCCAGGAATTACTCGCGCGGAGTATGGAGGATTCCTGTTATCCTACCCGCCGCGCCGCATGATGGACGTTTGGCACGACCCGGACTACGTGTTTGCAGAGTCGAAGTCGGAAACTCTGTTGCTTGCCGCGCTGGACTACACATTGGAGCGCTTTGTCGTTTACGTGGCCGCCAGACCGCCACGCTCGGTTTTCAAGACGGTCGCTTCACGCCTCGGGCGAAAGATCATCTACATTCCCATCGGTCAACTGTCACCTGTCAGCCTCAAGAAGATTCGGGCCGTTCATGTCCTCGACGGGCACGACAAACGACCCAATGCGAAGGACTATATTTGGTGAAGGATCAGGAGCTTCGCCCTCCCGCGACACGACCAGAGCAGATTGAGTGGGACAGCGGTTTCACAGAAAGTACAGCGGGTTCTCGTAGCCTCTGTGTTACACCCTTCGGGTTTGAATTGAATCACAACGTGGGAGACTGGGTATGCCAACTCCAAACGATTTACGTTTGTGCACGTTGATCCGGGGTCGTCGCCTCGCCGTGTTTGCGGTGATCGTTCTTTTCGGCATTCTAACACTCTGGCTTACGGCTCCTACCGCGGCCTGGCAATTTGCGGTTCCGCGGCTGGTGGGACAAGTCGTCGATGCCAACTTTGGCATTGGTTACGCCGTCACCGTGGCAGACATCAACCGTGACGGGAAAACGGACATCGTCGCCATCAACCCAACCCAAGCGGTCTGGTATGAGAATCCAGTTTGGAAGAAGCACGTCGTGATGGATGGTCTTACGAAGAAGGATAACGTTTGTGTTGCCGTTCACGACATTGACGGCGACGGACGGCTGGATCTCGCCTTGGGCGCCGAATGGATGCCAACGAACACTCAGACAGGAGGCACCCTGCAGTGGCTGCGCCAGCCGGAAGACCCGACCAAACGTTGGGAGATGTTCCCCATCTCTGAGGAACCCACGCTGCATCGCATCCGGTGGGGCGACATTGATGGCGATGGCCGAAAGGAATTGATTGTTGCGCCGCTGCAAGGCCGTGGCACCAAACCACCCAAATGGGAGGAGGGGAAAGGTGTGCGTTTGCTCGCCTTTTCCGTTCCCAAGGATCCGGCTCGCGAGGAGTGGAAATCCGAAGTCATCGACGACTCCTTTCATGCGCTGCACAATTTTGTGGTGAGCAACTTCGACGGAGACGCTTCCGAGGAAATCATCAGTGCAAGCCTCGAAGGGGTCTTCCTCCTGGATCGCGGCGAGGGAGGGGTTTGGAAGCGCACGCTGGTGGGTGAAGGAAACGATGATTTGGAAACTCCTCCTGGAGCCGGGGAGATCAAAGTGGGGCGCTTCAAGAGCGGTAAGCGCTATCTGGCCACCGTTGAGCCATGGCACGGTCATCAGATTGTCGTGTATGTGCAACCCTCCGAGCCTGGAACCCTATGGACTCGCCGCGTTCTGGATGCCAAGGTCAAACAGGGACACGCCTTGGGTTGTGCCGATTTCGATAGCGACGGAGATGATGAACTGGTGGCTGGCTGGCGGGAAGCGGGTGAGGCTGGGCTGCGACCGGGCGTTGCAATGTACGATCCGCAAGACGAAGGGTGGGGCAGCGGCCGAAAGTCCATAGTAGACGACGGTGGCATGGCGACCGAAGACTTGGCGATTGCTGATTTGAACCAGGATGGACTTCCCGACGTCGTCGCTTCCGGTCGAGCGACACACAACATCAAAATCTACTGGCATCCGGGGAAGTAGGTTCCAGGTTTCAGGTGCCGGATTTCAGGCACCTAAACAACCTGACACCTGAGACCCGGCACCTGACACTTAGTTAACCCGTGCAAATCGCTCTTGTTCTAGTGCTGCTGGTCGTTTCCATCGTCCTGCTTTCGCTTGAGTATTGGTCGGTGGATGTCGTGGCCATCCTGCTGATGCTCACGCTCGTGTTGATGGGAATCATCACTCCCGACCAGGCCATGAGCAGCTTTGGCCATGGGGCACTGGTGATGATCGGTGCCTGTCTGGTGATGAGCGGCGGCATCATCCAGACGGGCGTCGCCAATCGTCTTGGCATTTTTATCGGATCCATTTCGGGAGATAGCCGGCTCCGTTTCTTTCTGCTGAACCTGATTGCAGTCACCACGGTCTCGGCTTTCATCAACAATGTTGCTGCCACGGCGATTTTCGTGCCGATCGTCATGGCCGTGGCCCGACGCAGGCATTGGAGTCCCTCGCAGTTTCTGCTACCCGTGGCCTTCGGGTCGATTCTCGGCGGCACGTGCACGCTGATCGGCACCTCCACGAATGTTGCTGTCAGCGGCCAGCTTCCGCACTACAACCTTCCGCCGTTCGAACTGTTCGAATTTGCACCCATCGGTCTGTCTATTGCGGTGGTCGGGATTTTTTATCTGACCGTCATCGGCCGGAGGCTCATTCCGGACCGTGTTGGGGAAGATCTGGTGAAGGAATATCACTTGAAGGAGTACCTCACCGAGATCACCATCGCTCCCTCGTCTGCGCTCGTGGGACAGACGCTGCGCCAGGGTGATTTGCAGGATCGATTTGACGTCAACATTCTCGCCATCATGCGGGAAGGCCGGCACCTGTTGTTTCCGCATCAGGAAGAGCAATTCCAGGTCAACGACTTGCTGCTGCTGGAAGGCAAACTCGAAAACATTCTGCATCTGAAAGAGCAAACCGGCGCTGAGATCCGCGCCGACAGCGACCGGCAGGATTTTGTTTCGAACGAAGTGAAGATGATCGAAGTCATGGTATCGCCAACCTCAGATCTTGCTGGTCAAACGATGGTGGAGGCCAGCTTTCGACAGCGCTTTGGATTGAACGTGCTAGCGATTTATCGCCAGGGAGAGTCGCTGGTGGACAAGCTAGGGCGCATCCGTCTGATGGTGGGTGACACGCTGCTGGTGCAGGGCGAGACCGAGAAGATTGCCGAGCTGCGCTCGACCCCAGACCTGATCGTCCTGGGTGAGGCGTCGGTTACGAACTACCGGCGGAGTAAAGCCACCTGGGCGATTTTGATTTTCTTTGGTGCCATCGGGTTGGGGGGTACCGGCTTGCTGCCCATTTCCATCACGTTCCTCATGGGCGCAGTCCTCATGGTGATGACGGGTTGCTTGTCCACGCAACAAGCCTACGAGAACATTGAATGGCGTGTCTTGTTCTTGATCGCGGGGATGTACTCCATGGGCGTGGCTATGGAAAGCAGTGGTGCAGCGGAGTTCCTGGCCGAAAGCATCGTCCACCTGCTGGGAAGTTTCGGGAGTTTGACGGTGTTGGGGGCGTTTTTCTGGATTACGGTGTTGCTGACTCAGCCACTCTCCAATGCAGCGGCAGCCCTGCTGGTCTTGCCTACGGCAATCAGCGCGGCTCACGAGCTGGGCGCCAACCCGCGCGCGTTTGCGATGATGGTGTGCATCGCAGCTTCTGTGTCCCTGATCACTCCGTTTGAGCCGGCGTGCATTTTGGTTTACAGCCCAGGCAAGTATCAGTTTCTCGACTTCATCAAGACTGGCGCCATTCTGACGCTGCTCATTTTTGCCATCTGCATGGTGGTAATCCCCAAGTACTGGCCGCTGTGAAGAGGCCCAGTGGACGGGCGGGGCAGAGCTACTCAGCGAGACGAGAACTGACCTTCGTTTCCTTCCCGAAGCAGTAAAGCGATTCGTTGGTGCGTAGAAAAATTTGCCCTTTTGACAGCACTGGCGTGGCAAAGGTGTCTTCTTTCAGATCATTCACAGTGATCACTTCCCAGTCGGCGCCAGGCTTGATCACCGCGATTTTGCCGCTTTCGCTGGCAACGTAGATCTTGCCGTCGGCTGCCACGGGTGAAGCAGAAAAAGGATCGAGCGCGCCTTGCACGCGGGCTTGCCTCAAGGTCTTGCCCGTGAGGGCGTCAACGGCGGCCAGGATTCCACCATTCTTCACGTAGTACAGCACATTTTGATAGACCAAAGGTGACGGGATTACCCCCATAAAGCTCTTCTCGTCTCTCCACAGCTCGCTGGCACGCACGGCTTCGCCGCCAGCATCTGCGTCGAGACGAAACGCTACCAGACTTGAGGGACCGGCGCGTTCCTTCATCGCGTCATCCCATTCAGTCCGCGTCAGCAGGCCATCTCTGTCGCCCGCAAACCTCGTTAGACCGTTCATCCAGGCGTCGTCGCTTGTCTCCCGGTCACTAACCTTTCCGTCACCATCTTTGTCGAACTTGCTGAGCTGTTCTTCAAAGGGCCTCGGGCGGTCTTCGTTGTTGTATCCAAAAGCGTAGAATATGTCGCCCGAAACAACTGGGCTGGCCACAATCGCGCTCGCCAGAGAATCGGCAGTAAACGTACGCTTCCCCTTCTTCAACTGGTAGGCCCCGAAGAGGCGGTCACTGGCCGTGAGAATCTGCGCGCCGCCATTTCCTCCGGGGCGATAGATGACCGGTGTTGACCAGCCTTTGGATTCGGCGCGGCTGGTCTTCCAAAGTGTCTCGCCGTTGGCCGGATTGAAGGCGGCGATATAGGAATCAACATATTGATCGACTTGCAGGATCAGCCGGCCATCGACATGGATCGGAGAGCTGGACAAGCCAATAGCGTTGGTAAAGGGCCCGAGCGGCCTCTGCCAGCGCAGCTTGCCGGATCCGTCGTAGGAGAGCAGGCCGAAGTCATGGAAGAAGACATAGACGTTGACGCCATCGGTGACCGGGGTAATGGCGGCAGGCTCATTCAGCTTGTGGATCAACGGTTTTCGCTGGCGATCGATTGACCTCTCCCACAGAAGCTTGCCCGTTTGCCGATCGAAGCACTGCGTATAGAGCTTGTTGTCGGCATGGCCGGTCAGAAACAGGTGCTTCTCGGTGAGGACGGGAGAGGATTTGCCCAGGCGGACATCGGATTTCCAAAGCACATTCTTGCTGGGATCGAATTCCGTAGGGAATCCGGTGTCGTTCGAAATGCCAGAGCCGTTCGGTCCACGAAAGCGAGACCAGTCTTCGGCGCGGAGGGTCGACGCGAAAAGGAGGGAAAGCAGAAAAAGACCTGTCCGTCTGAAGGGCAGATGCATTGGTGTCACCTCTTTACCGGATGACGTTACGCTACTGGAAATTGACAAACAGGTCAAATTACAGCCAAAGGGTGAGAGTCATTTCAGAAGAGTTTTTCATGCGGATGGGGGTTGATGGCGTCCAGCCAAGTCTTCAGGTGCTGACTTCACATCGATAACCCATCCTACCACTGAATTTTCTCACAACTCCAAGGGCATCGAGGGGGTGAGGCCTGCGTTCGCTCCTGTTGCACCCCTATTCAGAAATAAACCAGGATGGAAAATGCTGCAGTGCTCGAAACCAATAGAGTCACCGAAGGCAACTTCGCCCGCCAGTCCTCTGTCTCAAATCTTGATGAAGATCTTCCTTTGATACAGCCAGTAGCACAGGTACCACAACAGTGCCCAGACCGTCAGGCTGGCGACAATGGTTGCCGGCAACTCGCCTGTCCAACCGAAGATGCCCACGACGAAAGGCTTCACAATTCGAGCCAGCCAATTCGCTCCCCCGGTTTCAGTGAACAAGTAGATGAAGAGAGAGTTCATGCCTACATAGCAGAAGAACTTGGCCCAGTTCTGGATTTTCTTCACATCAATCAGCCAATACGAAAACGCCAGCGCCAACAGACACCAGCCGCCGCTGACGATCACGAAGGAACTGGTGCAGATGCGCTTGATGATGGGCGTGACAGGATTGAGTGCATATCCGACGGTTACGCCGATCAAACCCGCAATCACCAGGATCCTGATCTTCTGCCACGGGAGCCGGTTACTCTTGAGGAGCTGTCCAGCCAGCACGCCCCACATCGTGTGCGCTGTGGTGGGCACCGCGTTGACGGCCACCCAGTGACCGCGTGAAAGTTTGCCCATCAGCAAGAGATCCACATAAGAGCCGAAGTTACGGTCCGGCACAAACGCCTCGTTGAATCCAGGCACGGACCACAGGCGATACGCCAGTTCAGTGATCGCAAGTAGGACGAAGGTGAAAGCAATTTGTGTCACGCTCGACTTCCGCATCATCAGGAACGCGACCAGATACGTGAAGGAAAGTTGAGCGAGTACGTTCCACAGCTCGAAGGTCAGTTTGCCGGGCCCGATGCAGTAGAGCCCCCAACCAAACAACAGCAGCAGGAAGGAGCGCTGGAGCGCATGACGAAGGGTGGTTGCCCAACTGTCACCGTGTTCCCAGCGCCTGCCAATTGAAAACGGCATGGCGACACCGACGATGAACATAAAGAAGGGTTGGATGAGGTCCCAGAATCTGAGCCCATTCCAGGGATGATGATGGAACTGCGTGCCGATGCTGCCGATGAGCGTGCCACTGAGTCCTGGTGACACCAACAGGTCATAGATGTGAGTGCTCTCAGCGATCAGCAGAAACATGGTAAAGCCCCGAAAGAAATCGAGCGACATCAGCCGGCTTTGAGGGCCAAGGATGAGTGCGGAACTCTTGGCAGCGGCTGGTTTGCTGTCAGCTCGTGTCTCCAGCGGGCTTGCAGTCGTTTGCGTGATCTCCATCATTGGACTCCGTTCTCAATCTGTTCACGGCTGCTTCAGCGTGCCGCCATGAAAGTGCAAGGCAGCGCCGGCGCCTATAGGAAGCCAAGGTTGACAGGACTTGTGGAGACATCCTCTGAGCGCCATTCCCTAGGCCACCGACGATTTCCCACCGGGAGCCTTCGACTCGACCCGTTCGCCAAGGCAATAACAGAGGCCGTCCGGTGCAACGACGAAAAACACTTTGTAAGCAGTCTTGCCATGCTGGTCGATGCGAAAGCCAGCATCTTCCTTTTTCAAGCCATTCGACTTCAATTCATCGAAGGCTGCTTCGACATTATCCACTTCAAAGAAGCATCCTTCCTGGGTTGGGTCGCCTCCATTTTCGGCCAGCCCTATCCGAATACCATCTCTACCGAGAATGGCAGACCTACAGGGCGCATCTTTGCGCGATATGACTTGGAATCCCATGATTGTTTCGTAAAAAGGAATCGCGGCTTCCACATATTTCACTGGCAGGTTCATGGCGTCGTCGAGATAGGGATGTGCAGACCTAAAGACAGCTTTCATTTTAGTTCCTTTGGCTCCAAGACGCTCTGAAGAATCCCTGGGAGCGCGGACGTCCCGTCCGCATTGCTCCGCTTTGTGAGCGGTTCGGCGAGGTTTGAAACGAAAAGTACCCCAGCATGACAATGCCACGAATCACTAGGTCGTGCGGAATAGGCGTCATGCCTACTTCTTGTTCAACTCGACTTCATGCGCCCTGGCTTCTGCTAACGAATGAACCCCCATCTCGCGCCGTGTTTCATCGGTGATGCCTGAGTCGACGGTGTAAAGCTTGTAGGGGCCGTTTCCTTCGGAATGGAATTGTGTGCCAAAGCGTTGCGGTCGCCCAATGTTCATCAGGAAGCGATCCTCACTTCCTGCCGCTAAAAACCTTGTCTCCTTGTCATTCTTGCCCTTGATGATGGCAAAAATGCAAAACTCGTGCGCGAGCAAGAAATCTTCCGGAGCGTCTCCGTGTTGCAGGATCATGGCGCCGTGATAGTAGTCGGAAGCTGTCTGCAAACGCTTCTGAAGATAGAGCTCTTTGACTCGCGACAGCCGCGCCTTGTCACGCGGGCTGACAGTGGCCCAATCGACGTCAGTCGGCGCGCGGTCCGCTTGATCTTCATCGTGGAGTCGCTTCAACTCCTCATTGTCCTTCAAGCTCTGATTGGCCGAAGCTTGAGCCCGAACAGAGCGAAAGATCGCCACGGGACAAAGGCTGATGCCCGCCAGGGACAACATGACAACAACGAGCGAGACTTTGACAGCACGGTTCGGCATGGCATTCACTTCGTCCTTCCGCTTCGAGAACATGTCTCAGATTTGTGTCATAGCCTGAGGCCTCAACAGGCTGATCGTGAGTCATAGGCTGGATGCTGAACATCTGGGTGCCCAGTATTCTAGAAGTAGGCCAGGCCGGAAAGCAATCGAAGGCTATCCATGGCGCGAAGCAAAAAAGGGCTGGTGTGAGCTACGTCTCCGTCGCCGGCATCAAACGCAGACCAATATGGCTGTGACGTGGAGATCAATGAGTAGTTCAACGAGGGGACTAGAAAGAGATAGACTGAAGCAATGCGTCACGATGGATAAAAATGGCGGCGGCGCGCGGAGATCTTCAGATATCAGACCTACCGGGGTCGTCGCTGGAACAGCGTCTCTCGCATTCAGCAGGATCTTGTCAGGGGAGCACACACACGACCGAGGGGCGACGCGAAGTGGGAAAGAGAGTGTCCAGAATCCACTCTAGGGAAGGGAAAGGGCCGTCAGGCCCTGGGGCGGGTTGTCCCGAACGAAGGATGCACTTCGGCGCTCAGCGACGGCGGGAAGTCCTCTCAAGACTTCACCTTCGTGCCACCCCGCCCCGAGTGGATTTCTTGAGAGGAGAACAATCAATGAAGAACCGAATCAGTCGGCGCCATTTCATAGGCAGCACTGCGGCGAGTCTGGCGGGAACAGCGTCAGCCATGAGTGCCTTGTCCTATGCACGAATTAACGGAGCCAACGATCGCGTCAACCTGGCATTTCTGGGCTGCGGCGCGCGTAGCCGGGGCCACCGCAATATGGTGGAGATGTGTCAGAAGGAGAAGAACCTTGGCGTGGTCGCGGTGTGCGACATCTGGATGCTGAACCGCGAGCGCGCGGCTGCCGATTGCAAGCGCCGCTTCGGCGGCGATGTGAAACAATTCAAATACTCCGAACAATTGCTGGCCATGCCGGAATTGGATGGAGTGATGATTGCCACCGGCGATCACCAGCATGCCAAGATCCTGGCGGAGGTTGTGAAAGCGGGCAAGGACTGCTATTGCGAAAAGCCGATGGCCATTGATCTGGAGGACGCGAAGCTGGCTCGGGCGGCGGTGCTGGGTTCCAAGCAAGTGGTGCAGATAGGATCGCAATGGTTGAGCGACCCGTATCAGATCAAAGTGCGAGAGATTGTGCAGTCGGGAAAGCTGGGGCAGATCACAAAAATCGAGCAGGTGTGGAACGACAATGGACCGCGCTGGCACGATCCGAAAGACCCTGACGTGGCGGCCATTCGCAAGGAGGACACAGACTGGAACCACTGGCTGCTGGGCAAACCCGACACACCCTTCGATCCCTGGAAGTATTTCGAGTTTCGCATTTTTCGCGATTATTCTGGCGGTATTACGAGCCAGTGGCTGAGCCATGCCATCGGATTGGTACATTTCTACACCGGCACGGCCATTCCAGACTCCATGGTAGCGCACGGAGGCATCTTCTCCTGGCCGGACATCAGGCAGAATCCGGATACTTTCCAATGTCTGGCGACCTACGACGAGGCTCGGCTTCTGTATTCCTACTCATCCAGCTACGGAAACCGCTTTGGAGACTACTCCTGCATTCGTGGGAAGGAAAGCACGCTTTACGCGCAGGGCGGGGAAGGCAGCCCGCGTTGGTTCTTCATTCCTGAACAAGCCAGGGAGGATGCATTCGACCGATTCGAAGGTCTCGGCGCAATGGTGAAGAAAGGGAAAGCGCAGTTAGTAACGGTTCCAGGCGAGCGCGAGCTTCCACCTACGCACCTGAGCGACGACAGCAAGCCGCACCTCAGCAACTGGATCGACTGCATACGCGCACGCAATCCGAAAACCAACGGACATATCGAAACCGGCTTCTGGCATTCCGTCGGTGCCATCATGGCGACGCGCGCCTACAGGGAAGGGAAGAAGATGACTTGGGACCGGAGCAAGGAAGAGATTGTGGATCGTCCTCTGCGAGGATAAAGATTCTGGCAAGCAAGTCTGGCAGGAATGTCTAGGTGCGGATGCTTTTGGAGTGCGGCAGCTTGCTGCCGCTTTTCCAACGGAGGTCTGGTGTGCTGAGATTCCATAAACTTAGATCGTTGACAGTCGCGTGCCTTCTGACGGTGTGGGCGTGTCTCTCAAATGTAGTGCCTACAGTAGGTCAGAGGGTTCGTGTGAAGCAAAACTTCAACTTAGGGTCATTGCCGCGGCCACAATTTTCCGACCCGGATCGTAATGCCAAATTGGCGGCGGTATTTCCGGAGGTTGAGCGCCTCTTCAATGCCTGGGTCAAGCAACGACACATGCCTGGCGCGGTGATGGGCCTTCTGATTGACGGTGAACTGGCTTGGGTGAAGACTGCGGGCGTTCGTGAGCTCGACGGCCGCGCAGTCGTAACGCCGGATACCGTCTTCCGGATTGCTTCGATGACGAAGAGCTTTACGGCGTTGGCGATCCTGAAGCTGCGCGACGAGGGGAAACTGGCACTCGATGACCCGGTGGCGCATTACGTCTCAGCGGTGGCCGACTTGTCGTATCCGACGAAGGACGCGCCAGCGCTCACCATCCGACACCTGCTCACTCACTCCGAAGGATTCCCGGAAGACAATCCATGGGGGGATCAGCAACTCGCCCGCAGCGAGGCGACGATGAATGCGTGGATTCGTGCGGGCATCCCCTTTTCAAATGCGCCGGGGATGGCTTACGAGTATTCGAACTATGGCTTTGCGATCCTCGGGCAGGTGGTGGGCAAGGCTTCAGGCAAGCGTTATGACGAATATCTCCGAACACAGATTCTGGAACCGCTTGAGATGAGTGCTACTACCCTCGAAGCGTCGGAGGTTCCGAGGGATCGTGTTGCGCTCGGATACCGATGGGAAGACAACACCTGGAAGAGCGAACCGCCGCTCGGCCATGGCGCGTTCGGCGCGATGGGTGGGCTTTGGACGTCGGCACGCGATCTGGCCCGCTACGTCAGCTTCCTGATGTCGGCGTTCCCACCGCGCGACGATCCTGAGAAAGGCCCTGTGCAACGAAGCAGCGTGCGCGAAATGCAGCAGGTAGGTCGCTCCCAATTGGCGTCGGCATTTCGGAGAACCGTGGACGGCCCGCTGGAATTGAACGTTGGAGCCTACGGCTACGGTCTCGGGGTGTCCCAAAGTTGCCGCTTCGGTCATTCCATCGCCCACGGGGGAGGTTTGCCAGGCTACGGGTCGCTGATGCGCTGGCTGCCGGAGTACGGCGTTGGACTCATTGCCATGGGGAATGTCACTTACGCTTCGTTTGGCGAAATGTTCAATGACGCGCTGGCTGCGCTGCAACGTACCGGAGGACTTCAGCCTCGCGCGGTGGTGCCTTCGCCTGCTCTCGTGTCCACGCAGAACGATGTCTCGCAGTTGGTGATGAGGTGGGATGATGCATTGGCGGCGCGAATTGCAGCCGACAATCTCTTTCTGGATGAAACTTCGGAGCGGCGTGCCGCAGGTATTCGGGACTTGAACGCGAAACATGGTCCCTGCCAGCCTGTGGCAACGATTGAGGTCGAGAATGCACTGCGGGGAAAATGGCGGATGCCGTGCGAGCGAGGCTGGGTGGATGTTGCAATCACGCTTGCGCCGACGATGCCACCGCGGGTTCAGTATCTCCGTGTGCAGGGAGTTTTGCCGCCCGGCCCGGAAGCCACCAAAGCGATCGAAACAATCGTGGGCCTGATGAACGCGTGGGATGGAACAGTAGCCGATTCTCTTGTGGCTCCGGTTCTCGATGTTGCGCGGATGAGGCGTCAAGTGAGTGCAGCGGCTTCATGGGGAACCTGCAAGGTGGGTGAGGCTGTGGCGGGCGACGGCCGCCGCGAGAGCACACTGAAACTTTCTTGTGAGCGGGGAACACTCAATGCGGGTGTCTCGATTGATCCCAACACGGGTCGATTGACGAATCTTGAGCTGGCGCCCACGCGCGATCAACGGTGTGTTCCGTAATGCTGCTGACAGCGATTGCTCCTTGGTGCCTCGGCCAGAGGTTGTAATCAGCAAAACTGTTGTGATGGAGGCAAATCCCTATTACAAAAAAGGAGACGTCCAACGCGCCCCGCAGCACGCTGTGGAAAAAAGATGTTCGACAGTATTTTGGGACGGCATACCCCCTGCTCGCTTCGCTCGCTGAAGGGGGACAACAGGGTTCGTGACGCTCAAGGACCGCCTTAGGATTCTACTGCGGAAGTCTCGACGCCTGGCGGGACGCAAACTGCCAGCCCCCTTTGTGTTTCACCCATACATGCGTCACAAGTAGGTTCGCCACGCCGGTTTGCTTTGTTTTGATGGTGGCCTTGTGGTTGGTAATGACTACGTCACCGTATTGGCGGACGGTCGTGTCTCGGAACTCAATCGATTCATAGGTCGCCGAGCCGGACGTTACCGCTTGGATGACTTCCGCTTTATTTTCACTCTTGCTGCTCGAGTGGATGTAAACCAAATCGTCAGCCAGCAACTTTTCCAGAGCGGCCTTGTCGTGTTTGATCATCGCATCGACGAACGCTTGCTCCGCAGCGAGGACTGTTTTCTTTGCGTCAGCCTTCGGCGTTCCTCCGAATACCGTTGCAGTTCCCAATGTGCAGAGAGTTACGATGAACCATGTCTTCATAGCTTGCTCCTTGTTTTGATTTAGGTTCGGCGGCTCGTTGTTCTCAACTCCCGGTCTCTCTCGAGTTGGATCGTTGTCGTCACTCTGATTTGGATCTAGCGAAATCCGAGGATCGAGTTGCGGGCGAAATTGATCAGCAGGTCGGGAAACATGCCGAACTGCAGAACGCCAAACACGGAGAGAGCAATTACGGAGAGTGTGGAAGGAGTCATTGCCACCGGCAACTCGTCATCTGTCGGTTCCTTCATGTACATCACCACAATGACGTGAAGATAGTAGTAAACCGAAATAGCGCTATTGATGACGCCGATGATGGTGAGCCAGACGAACTGGGATTCGAGGGCGGCGCGGAAGATGAAAAACTTTCCCGCAAAGCCCGCTGTCAGGGGAATTCCAGCGAGTGACAACAGCAGAATGGAAAGAGCGGCTGCCAGGCCGGGTTGCTTGAAGCCCAACCCTGCGAAATCGTCGATGTGGGATTTCTGATCTCCCCTACGGCCGACCAGTGCGACGATGGTGAAGGCGCCAATGTTCATCAACGCATAGACCAGCGTGTAAAACAAGATCGCGGCAACACCTTCCTGATTGCGTGTCGTCACGGCGACAAGGATATAGCCGGCATGCGCAATGGAGGAGTAAGCCAGCATTCGCTTGATGTTCGACTGAACAATCGCGACGCAGTTTCCGACAGTCATCGTCAGTACCGCTGACAGCCAGACTAATCCCAGCCATTTGCCGTAGGTTGCAGGGAACGCCACCATCAGAACACGGATGAGAATTGCGAAGCCTGCCGCTTTGGGGCCGACCGACATGAAGGCAGTAATGGGAGTCGGCGCGCCTTCGTAAACATCCGGCGTCCACACGTGAAAAGGAACCACTGCGACTTTGAAGCCGATCCCCACAAAGAGCAGACCCACCGCAACGTAAATCAGCGCCATGCTGGCGGAACCCGCGGCAATCTCGCGTCCGATCAGCTCCAGATTCGTCGTTCGAGTCGCTCCATAAGCCAGAGCGATGCCATAGAGTAAGAACGCAGAAGAAAACGAGCCGAGCAAAAAGTACTTCAACGCTGATTCATTTGATTTGGGATCGGCGCGCTTAATGCCCAGCAGGATGTAGGAAGAGATAGACAAGGTTTCCAGGCCCAGGAAAATCATGATGAGCTCATTGGAGGCCACCATCAGGTTCATTCCAACAATGGCAAAGAGCACCAATGCCTGAAACTCGCCCACAGCAAGGTTTTCACGGGCGATATAGCTGGACGAAGCCAGGATGGTGAGTGCGCCGATGATGAGAAATGTGATGCGGAAGAAAATACTGAAGTCATCGACGACAATCATTCCCGAAAAGAAACTTCCGTCTTCGCCCACTAATCCGAGGGTAAACACAGCCGTGACGGCAATGCCGACGAGGGCAATACCCGTGGCGACGTGTCGCTTGGATTTCACGAGGAAGGTGTCCAGCAGAATGATGGCAATGCCAAAAATCGACAGACTGATTTCGGGAAGGATCTGCTGGATTTCGAGAGCCAGGCTGCCTTGCATGATTTCGAGTAGATCCCTTAGGAATGAAACAGCTAGGTTATAAAACTTCTAGTTTTTCACGACGACCGCCGACGACTTGACCTGCTGCAACACCTGGTTCACCGAAGTGTCCATTCTTCTCAAGAAAGCCTCGGAGTAGATCCCCATCCAGAAAATCAGCGCAACCAGCGGCAACAGGAGGAGCTTCTCTCTGAAGTCCAGGTCCGCCAGCTTCTTGTTTTTCGGATTTTTGACTTCGCCGAAAATCACGCGTTGATACATCCACAGCATGTAGACCGCGGAGAGAATGACGCCCGAGGTGGCGACCACTGCGAACGTGACGTTGGCATTAAATGCGCCCAGCAGGATTAAAAACTCCCCGACGAAACCGTTCAACATCGGGAGACCAATGGAGGAAAACGTCACGATCATGAAAATCGTGGAGAAGACGGGCAGGGGATCGGCCAGCCCTCCAAATTCATCGATCAGCCGTGTATGTCTACGGTCATAAATCATTCCGACTAAGAGGAATAGAGCTCCTGTTGAAATGCCATGGTTTAACATCTGGTACATTGCGCCCTGCAAGCCTTGCTCGTTCAACGCAAAGATTCCCAGCACCACAAACCCAAGGTGACTGACGGACGAATAGGCTACCAGTTTCTTGATGTCGGTTTGCACCATCGCAACGAGTGCACCGTACACGATTCCCACAACAGCCAGGAGCGAGATGAGCGGCGTGAGTTCGCGCGTGGCTTCGGGAAATATGGGCAAGCAAAAGCGTACGATTCCATAAGTGCCCATTTTCAGCAGGACGCCCGCCAGAATTACGGAGCCGGCTGTCGGCGCCTCAACGTGGGCATCCGGCAACCAGGTATGCAGCGGGAATAGCGGAACCTTGATGGCGAATGCGAAGAAGAAAGCTAGAAAGAGCCAGTATTGCTGCGATGAGTTAAGGACCAGATTTCCGCTCTGCAGGTTTGCCAGGATCGAAGGGAAGTCAAAGGTAGTGGCGCCGTTCAGAAAGTAGAGGGCGATGATGGCCACCAGCATGAGCACCGAACCCACCATGGTGTAGAGGAAAAACTTGACGGCTGCGTAGATGCGGCGCTGTCCGCCCCACACACCAATCAGGAAGTACATAGGCACCAGCATCACTTCCCAGAAGACGTAGAAGAGGAAAAAATCGAGAGCGACAAAAACCCCAATCATGCCGGTTTCCAGCATCAGCATGAAGAGGTAGTACTCACGGACGCGCTTCTCAATGGAATTCCACGAACTGAGAATAGTGATCGGTGTGAGTACAGTCGTCAGTAAGACGAGAAACAAGCTGATACCGTCAATTCCGACGTGGTACTGAATGCCAAGGCTCGGAATCCATGCAACAGACTGCTCAAACTGCATTCCTGGATTGGAGGAGTCGAAGTTCGAAAACAATGGAAGGGAAAGAAGCAGCGCGAGGAGCGAAACAATCAGTGCGATGTTGCGAAGGGCGCCAGTGCTGGCTTTGCGCATGAACAGGAGCAGCGCTGCGCCCCCGATCGGCAGGAATGTGATCAGCGTCAGTATGGAATACGGCAAGCGTCAAACTCCCAAAATATCTTTACTAAAGGTGTCCCGATTGGTGTGGCAGAGAATCGAGTGGTACTTATGCGAAAGCCATGTAGGCAACAATGGCCACAGCGCCAAACAGGATCCAAGCCCCATAGGCCCGGGCATATCCTGATTGAAAACGCTTGAGCCAGGAACCGTTGGCCTGCACCAAAGTTCCTGCACCATTGACGACTCCGTCGATGATGATGACGTCGACAAACTTCCAAAGCACGTAGGTCGAGATGAGCTTCACAGGCTGGACAATCAATGCATCGTAGATCTCATCCACCCAGTACTTGTTGAGCAGCGTCGTGTGCAGTCCGCGGAAGCGGTTCATCAGGTTCTCCGGCAGTGCCGGGTTCGCCAGGTAGAACTGCCGCGC
>Ga0187893_10001657_pt1 | contig 52438 bp, 49 predicted proteins | sample MA1701074metaG_FD_139574 | JGI IMG/M metagenome (GOLD analysis project Ga0187893, IMG submission 139574) | White microbial mat communities from a basaltic lava cave in the Kipuka Kanohina Cave System on the Island of Hawaii, USA - MA170107-4 metaG ... | reverse complement strand
GGGGTGGTCGAAGCGGGTTGGAAGAAGCCGCTCGATACCCCCCTGCGGGGACCCGTTTTCGTGGGGGTTGAGGTGGTCCCTTTTCAGGCTGCCGCGAGGTCCCTTTTCATCTTGCCGTTCCCATCCGGTTCATCGCCGAGGCGCAGGCCACCTCCCAGCTCGAACATCCGGGCATCCCGCCCATCCACGACATCGGAGTCACTCCCGAGGGGCGCCTCTACTTCACGATGAAACTCGTGTCGGGGTGGACGCTCCGGGAGGTGCTCCGCAACCTCGCGCGAGGGCGGCGCGAAGCGGAGGCGGAGTACTCGCTGCACAAGCTGATCACCGTGCTCGAAAGGCTCTGCGAGACGATGCACTTCGCGCATGAGCGCGGCGTGTTGCACCGGGACCTCAAGCCGGAGAACGTGATGCTCGGCGAGTACGGCGAGGTGCAGGTGATGGACTGGGGGCTCGCGCAATTGGGGGAGATGGAGGAGGGCGAGGCGGAGGTGCGGACGGCAAGGAACCAGGCCGGACTCGAAACGCCGCAAGGCGCGATGTCCGGCACCGCCGCCTACATGAGCCCGGAGCAGATGCGTGGGGAGGCCCTCGACCGCCGTAGCGACGTCTACGCGCTGGGCTGCATCCTCTACGAGATGCTGACGCGTCGGCCTGCGTTCGACGCGCAGGACAGGGACCTGCTCTCGAAGAAGCAGAGCGGCGAGAGCCCCGCGCTGGGGTCGACCGGCGCCGGGCCGGCCGCGCCCGAACTCCTGGAACTCATCTGCAAGAAGGCGATGGGGAGGGATCGCACGTCGCGTTACGGGAGTGCGGGCGAGATGGCGCAGGAGCTGCGCCGCTGGCTCGATGGCAGCGCGTCGAGGGAGCGGCGCCACGCGGAGGCGGAGCGCCTCGCGGCCGAGGGGAGGGAGGCCGCGGCGCGATACCTGCGCCTTCGGCGGGAGCGAGACGACGCGGAGCGCGCGGCGGAAGCCGAGGCCGCGAAACACGAACCCTTCCAACCCCTCGCGGAGAAGCGGTCGCTGCTCGAGGCGCGTTCGGAGGCCGAGCGTGCGAAGACGAGCGCGGCCCTCGCCTTCGCCGAGTCGACCCAGCTCCTCGCCGCGGCGCTTACGCAGGAGCGGCGAAACGCGACGGCGCGAGCGGCGCTGGCCGAGCTCTGGATGGCGCGCCTCAAGGAGGCGGAGCTGCTTCGCGAAACGACCGGTGCCGCCTATGCGCTGGGCATGGTGCACCGTTTCGACGACGGGAGGCTCGCCGCCCAACTCGAGGAGACCGGCCGGCTCTCCATCGAATCCGATCCGTCCGGCGCGGAGATCCTGATCTCCCGCTATGCGGACAGGGATGGCCTTCGCGAACCGTCGGAGGAGCGCCGCCTCGGCACGACGCCGCTCGGGCCCCTCGCGCTGCCCATCGGAAGCTATCTCTGCGTCCTTAGGCTGCAGGGTTTCCGCGACACGCGTTACCCTGTGCTGATTTCGCGCGGAAAGACGTGGGAGGGCCGTGTCAGGCTCCGGACCGATGCGGAGATCGGGGAGGGGTTCGTCTATGTCCCCCAGGGTGCATTCTTCTACGGCGAAGGGAGGGACACTCGGATCCGAGCGGCCGATGACTTCGCGATCGGGGAATATCCCGTCACGCGGGCGGAGTACGCGGAGTTCCTGACGTCGCTCGATCCGGCGGAGGCGGAGGCGTGCATGCCGCGGAACGAAATCGACGGGGACCTCTTCGAACGAGGGGGGAACGGCGTCTTCCGGCCGATCAACCGGGTCGCCGGCCGGGCGCTCGCATGGAGCATCCGGAAGTACGGCGAGGGCTTCGTCGGGCGGCTGCCCGCGACCTGCCTCTCCTGGGACGAGGCGCGAGCCTACTGCCAATGGAAGAGCGGGCGGACGGACGCGTCGCCGTGGCGTCTCCCCACCGAAGAGGAGCGGGAGAAGGCGGCGCGCGGCGTGGACGGCCGCACCTTCCCTTGGGGCGACCTCGAGGATGCGAGCCTCGCCAAGTGCCGCGACTCGCGCGAGGTGAACCCGCAGCCCGAACCCGTGGGCGCGTTCGAGACGGCGCAGTCGGTCTACGGGATGCGCGACGCGGCGGGGGGCGTCTGGGATTGGACCGACTCCTGGTTCGACGAGGGGAGGAGGCTGCGCGCGCTGCGCGGCGGCGGATGGTTCAACGCGCCGCGGGTCTTGCGCGCCGCCTACCGGCACTGGCGGCAGCCCTCGGTCCGGGATACCGACGTCGGCTTCCGCTGTGCCCGGTCCCTCCCGTAGCAGTCTGGCACTCGGGCCCCTCGCCCGTCGCAACTCGTTTCGCACGAGAGGCTTGCGGTGCCAGCCGGCACGTCGATCATCGGCGGGAGGAGGAGTTGCCACGCTTCGCCCATCCCGCCTGGGCGGACTTCAGGATCCGCCCTCTGCGATCGGTCACGGCGTGACGTCCGCAAGCAACCGGCGTGGCGTCCGATGGCGCTCGCTCCCTCGGCGCTCGCCCGTCGCCCCTCCTGCGGCTCCGGCGCCACCGACCGCCTCCAGGCGTTCGACCGCGGACCATCCGTCCGCACCCGACGACCATTACCCCGTGTCCTGCAACCACTTCGAACGGCAGGGCGACACCCCAAGTGGGTGTGCGGTATGCTCGCACGGGCCATGGATGACTTCGTCCGGCGCGACGGCGCCCTCCATGCGGAGGGCGTGCCCCTCCACGCGATCGCGCAGGCGATCGGCACGCCGACCTACGTCTACAGCAAGGCGACGCTGCTCGGCCACTTTCGCCGGCTCCGCGACGCCTTCGCCCCGGTGAGCCCGCAGATCCGCTACGCGGTCAAGGCGAACGCGAACCTCGCGCTGCTGCGCGCGCTGGCCGCGGAGGGGGCGGGCTTCGACGTCGTCAGCCGCGGCGAGATCTTCCGCGTGCTGCGCGCCGGCGGCGAGGCGGGCAAGATCGACTTCGCCGGCGTCGGCAAGCGGCGCGACGAGATCGAATACGCCCTCGGGGCGGGCATCGACACCTTCAACGTCGAGAGCGAGCCCGAACTCGACCTCATCGACACCGTCGCCCGCGCGCGCGGCGAGGTCGCGCGCATCGCGCTCCGCGTGAACCCCGACGTCGATCCGAAGACGCACACCTACATCGCGACCGGCAAGAAGGAGACGAAATTCGGTCTCGACATCGAGCGCACCCGGCGCCTCGCGGGGACTCTGGGGGGGCTCGGGGGGGTGAGGCTGTCCGGGTTGCATGTGCACATCGGCTCCCAGATCACCACCGTCGAACCCTACGTCGAGATGGTGACGCGGCTGCTCGCGCTGGCGCGCGACCTCAAGACCTCGCACCCGGGCCTCGACACGGTCAACATCGGCGGCGGCTTCGGCATCCACTACCGCGAGGGGGAGGCGCGGGAGATGCGGGAGTTCGCGGAGCCGCTGGTGCCGCTGCTCCGGGCGAGCGGCTTCCACGTGCACATGGAGCCGGGGCGGCTGCTCGTCGGCAATGCCGGCGTGCTGCTGACCCGCGTGCTCTTCGTCAAGGAGGGGGGCGACAAGCGCTTCCTGATCTGCGACGCCGCGATGAACGACCTCATCCGGCCGAGCCTCTACGGCGCCTACCACCGCATCGAGCCGGTGGAGGCGAGGCCGGGCCCGGAGGGCGCGGCGGACATCGTCGGCCCGGTCTGCGAGTCGGGCGACTTCCTCGCGAAGGATCGCGCGATGCCGCCGATGCGCGCCGGCGACCTGCTTTGCGTGCGCAGCGCCGGCGCCTACGGCTTCGTGATGTCGAGCAACTACAACGCGCGGCCGCGCGCCGCCGAGGTTGTCGTGGACGGGAAGCGGTTCGCCGTCGCGCGCGTGCGCGAGAGCGAGGAGGATCTCGTGCGCGGCGAGACGCCGGAGCCCGCATGGAGGGCGGTCTGAGCCTCTTCTCGAAGGAGCGGCTGCTCGTGATCGCGGGTCCCTGCGTCGTCGAGGGGCGCGAGATCACGCTGAGGATCGCCGAGCGCTTGCAGCGGATCTGCGCGAAGCGGCCGGTGCGGCTGCTCTTCAAGGCGTCCTTCGACAAGGCGAACCGCACCTCCGTCGCCTCCTACCGCGGGCCGGGCGTCGACGAGGCGCTGGCGATCCTCGCCGACGTGCGCGAGAGGACCGGGCTCCTCGTCCACACCGACATCCACGAGCGCGCCCAGGTCGCCGAGGTCGCGCGCCACGTGGACACGTTGCAGATCCCCGCGTTCCTCTGCCGCCAGACCGACCTGCTGCTCGCCGCCGCCGCGAGCGGCAAGCCGGTCTTCGTCAAGAAGGGGCAGTTCGTCGCGCCCGAGGACATGAAGCACGCCGTCGAGAAGGTGCGGTCGGTCGCGGGCCACGGCGAAGTCGCGCTGGTCGAGCGCGGCACGACCTTCGGCTACCACAACCTCGTCGTCGACTTCCGCTCGCTGCCGATCATGCGCCGGTACGCGCCGGTCGTCTTCGACGCGACCCACAGCGTCCAGCGCCCCGGCGGCCTCGGCCACGCGAGCGGAGGGGACGCCTCGATGGTCCCGGTGCTCGCCCGCGCCGCCGCCGCCGTCGGCATCGACGGCCTCTTCGTCGAGACCCACGAGGACCCGTCGAAGGCGCTCAGCGACGGGCCGAACATGGTGGCGCTCGACGCCCTGCCCGCGCTCCTCGACGAGGTCGAGCGGATCCGCGGGGCCTGAGCGGCTCCGGCCGCGCGCGCTCTCCCTCGGCCCGGCGCCCATCGCAGGTCGCGCGCCGGAGGCGCACCCCGGGGACTCGAGGATGGCGGAGGTCGCGCGGTGGAGCGCGTCGGGCGTCCGCGCCGGAAGCGGAGCCGGATCCCGTCGCCCGCGACCGTCGCGCGGACCCGGCCGAGGCGGAAGCCGGGGGGAGCGGCGAGGGGGTGGCGCGCGACGCGCATAGGTGGTTGCAAACCGGGGGCTTCGGTCGTACCGTTCCTCCGATGAGGATCCTAGTCGAGGGCGACACCGTCGTCGTCGCGCTCGTCCCGGGGGAGGAGATCGTCGCCTCGCTTCGCTCCGTCGCCGAGAGCCAGAAGATCCAGGGCGGCTGGTTCTGCGGCCTCGGCAGCACGAGCGACGTCGAGATCGCCTTCTTCGACCCGCAGCGGAAGGAGTACCTGCCGCGCCGCTTCGAGGAGCCGATGGAGGTCGGCTCGCTGGTCGGGGTGCTGTCGCTGCTGGAGGGGGAGCCCCACGTCCACGCCCACGCGACCGTCTCCGGGAGCGAGCTGATCGCCTTCACCGGCCACCTGAACAAGGGGGTCGTCGGGACCGCCTGCGAGATCTGGATCCGGCGCCTCAAGGCGGCGCTGCCCCGGGTGCGCGACGCCGCCGCGGGGTTCAACCCGCTCCAGCTCCCGTAGTATCCTTGAACGGTTCATGCCGGAACTCGCCAAGACGTACGACGCGCGGCGCGTGCAGCAGCGCTGGACGCCGGAGTGGGAGCGGAAGGGCCTCTTCACCGCCGGCCGGCGCCCGGGGGCGGAGCCGTGGACCTGCATGATCCCCCCGCCGAACGTCACGTCGGTGCTGCACATGGGCCATGCGCTGAACGACGTCGTGCAGGACGTCATCGCGCGCTACCGCCGGATGCAGGGCCGCGACGTGCTCTGGCTTCCCGGGACGGACCACGCCGGCATCGCGACGCAGGCGGTCGTCGAGAAGCGGATCTGGAGCGAGCGCAGGAAGACGCGCCACGACCTCGGGCGCGAGGCGTTCGTGCGGGAGGTCTGGGCGTGGAAGGAGGAGTACGGCAACCTGATCTTGCAGCAGATCCGCGAACTCGGCTGCTCCTGCGACTGGTCGCGGACCGCCTTCACGATGGACGAGAACCTCTCCCGCGCCGTGCGCGTCTCGTTCGTGAAGCTCTGGGAGAAGGGGCTCATCTACCGCGGCACGCGGATGGTCAACTGGGACTGCGTGCTCCGCTCGGCCGTCGGCGACGACGAGATCGAGGATCGCGAGACGAAGGGGCACCTCTGGCACCTGCGCTATCCCCGCTGCGACGGCCACGGGTTCGTCGTCGTCGCGACGACGCGTCCGGAGACGATGCTCGGCGACACCGCGGTGGCGGTGCATCCGGGCGACGATCGCTACCGCGACCTCGTCGGCCATCGCGTCCACCTGCCGCTCACCGGCCGCACGATCCAGGTCGTCGCCGACGACACCGTCGATCCGAAGTTCGGCTCGGGCGCCGTCAAGGTGACGCCGGGCCACGACTTCGCCGACCACGAGCGCGGCCTGCGCCACGGCCTCGCGATCGTGAACATCCTGAATCCCGACGGCACGCTCAACGACGCCGCCGGCGCCTACGCGGGGCTCGACCGCGCCGAGGCGCGCAAGCGGGTCGTCAAGGACCTCGAGGCGCAGGGGCTGGTCGACCGGATCGAGGAGCACACGCACAACCTGCCGCTCAGCGACCGCAGCAAGTCCCCGATCGAGCCGCTCGTCTCGGAGCAGTGGTTCGTCAGGATGGCGCCGCTCGCGCAGCCCGCCATCGCCGCGGTGAAGGAGGGGACCCTCCGCTTCGTCCCCGACCGCTGGGCGAAGGTCTACCTCGACTGGCTCGAGAACGTGCGCGACTGGTGCATCAGCCGCCAGCTCTGGTGGGGGCACCAGATCCCGGTCTGGTACGACGCGGACGGCAACGCCGTCGCGTCGGTGGAGGACCTCGCGATCGGGTCGCCGCACCCGAAGAGCGGAAAGCCGCTCGTGCGCCGCGACGAGGACGTGCTCGACACGTGGGCCTCTTCGTGGCTCTGGCCCTTCTCGACGCTGGGCTGGCCGAACGATACCGCGGACCTCCAGCGCTATTACCCGACGCAGTACCTCGCGACCGCCCGGGAGATCATCTACCTCTGGGTCGCCCGGATGGTGATGGCCGGCTACGAGTTCCTGGGCAAGTGCCCCTTCGACACCGTCTACATCAACGCGACCGTGCTCGACGAGCAGGGGCGCCGGATGTCGAAGTCCCTCGGCAACGGCATCGACCCGCGCGACATGATCGAGCAGTACGGCGCCGATGCGGTCCGCTTCACGCTGATGATCCTCGCGACCGAGGGGCAGGACGTGAAGCTCGCGCCGACGAAGTTCGAGCTCGGCCGCAACTTCATGAACAAGATCTGGAACGCGGCGCGCTACGTGCTGATGAGCGTGCCCGAGGCGGCGCGCTCGGCCCGGCCGGGCGACCACCGCCACGACCGGTGGATCCTCTCGCGCCAGGGCGCCGCCGTCGCCGCGGTGAGCGAGGCGCTCGAGCAGTTGCGCTTCAGCGACGCGGCGCAGGCGCTCTACCGGTTCGTCTGGGACGACTTCTGCGACTGGTACCTCGAGGCGAGCAAGGCGCGCATCCGCGCCGAGGACCTCGCCTGCGGCGCGACGCTGCTGTCGGTGCTCTCGACGATCGTCCGCCTCGCGCAGCCGATGGCGCCCTACCTCGCCGCCGAACTCGGCGAGGCGCTGGGCGAAAGGGAGCCCGCGGCGCTGCTCGGCTGGCCGGAGGCGGGCCCGCGGGACGGGGCGGCGGAGGCGGAGATGGAGCGCCTGCAAGCGGCCGTCCGGGCGATCCGCAACGTCTGGAACGAGTACCAGCTCCGCCCCGGTGCCGGCGACGCCTACATCGTCACCCAGGACCCGCAGATCTTCCAGGAGGAGGCCGGGTTTCTCGCCGGACTTGCGCCCGCGGGGAGCGTCTACTCGGGCAGGAACGTCGATCCGCAGGGGCCCACGGCGGTGCAGGTGCTCCCGCGGGACACCGTCATCGTCCCCCTCGACAAGGAGCGGGTCGCCGCGGAGCGGGCGCGCAAGCAGAAGGAGCTCGAAGAGGCGCAGAAGGTGCTCGCCTCCATCGACGCCAAGCTCGCCAACCGGGAGTTCACCTCCCGCGCGAAGCCCGAGGTCGTCGATCGCGAACGGCAGCGCCGCGAGGAGGCCGCCGAACGCGTCGCCCGCCTGCGCAACGCGATCGCCGACCTGGGGGCGTAGTGGCACGGCTGCGCATCGAGTTCTCCGGGGCCTCCACGGTGGTGCCGCTCGCGCGCGGCGAGACGACGGTCGGCCGCTCGAACCGCTGCACGATCCACCTGCCCGACCCGCGCCTCGGCGAGATCCAGTTCCGGATCCAGCCGAAGGAGGGGGGCTATCGGCTCAAGGACGACGGCAGCGGCATCGGCACGAAGGTGAACGGACGCCCGGTCTTCGCGACGGCGCTCGCCCACGGCGACGTGATCGAGGCGGGGGCGCTGCGCTGCACCTTCCTCGCGGAGGAGGGGGTCGTGGCGGCGCCCGTCGCCGCCCCCGCACCCCCTGTCGATCGTCCCGTGGCGACGGCGCGATCGGTCGACGCGGGCCATCCCCGCGCCAAGCTGCTGATCGGTGGGGGGCTTGGGGGCGTGGCGCTTCTCCTCGTCGTGATGCTGCTCTTGCGCGAGGATCCGGAGAAGGGCGCCTCGCGGCTCTGGGTGGACGCGCTCGCCGCGCTGCGCGAATCGCGGGAGCGGCCCGAGGGCGCGGCCGCCTCGCTGGAGCGTGCGAAGGCGCTGCTCGACGGCATCGTCGAGCGGTATCGGGAGACGAAGACCGCCGGGACGGCGGAGGTCGCGCTGAAGGACGTGCGCCGCGCCCTCGACGACCTGCGCACCGTCGCGCGCGACCGGCAGGCGCTCTCGGGGGAGGTGCCCGACGCCGAGTCGCACTTCGCGCGGCTCGCGCGGATGAAGGATGGGGCCCACCCCGCCGTCGTCCTCGGCATCGAGCGGATCGAGGAGGGGCTCAAGCGGGGCCTGATCGCGCGGGAGGAGTCCCGTTTCAACGACCGCGCCCAGCGCGCCCGGGCGCTCCTCTCCGAGCGGCGCTTCGCCGACGCCCTCGCGCTCTGGCGCGGCTTCGAGACGGACAACTACTTCTACCGGCGCCGCGCCGAGGACGCCCTCTCGGAGATCGTCAAGGGGATCTCGGTGCAGTACCGGGCGATCCTGCGGCTCGCCGGAGAGAGCGGCGACATCGACGCGCGCATCGGGCTGCTCGAGGCGAACCGCCCGCTCTTCAAGGGCACCGAGCACTTCGACGATCTCGAGGTGCGCATCTCCGCGCTGAAGGCGCGCAAGAACCAGCCCGTCGTCGTCGCCGAGGCGCCGGTCAAGCCGCCGGTCGAGAAGCCCCCCGGCGAGAAGCCGCCGCCGGAGGAGAAGGGGCCCTACGCCGATCCGCCCGCGGTGGCCGACCTCGTCCGCGCGCGGCGGTACGGGGAGGCGGCGGCGACGCTGCGCGGGGTCTCGCGCCACGCGCTCGCGCCGGTTCGCATCGAGGAGCTGACGCTGCTCGCGAACCTGATGGCCGACCTCGTCGCGGCGATCGGCGCGCGGCCGGCCGACTTCACCGACGTCCTGCTGCCCGACGGGAAGGGGCGCGGGGAGGCGGTGGGCGCCGACTCGAGGCAGCTTCTGCTGACGAGGGGGGGCGTCGAGGTGCGCTGCGCGTGGGAGGACGTTTCGCCGAAGTCGTTCGTGAGGCTCTTCCGGCAGGCGGGCTTCGGCAAGCCGCCGCGGCTCGCCATCGCGGTCTTCTTCGACGAGGAGGCGCAGCCGAAGGAGGCGGAGGAGGCCTACCTCGACTTCTTCAGGAGCGAGCAGGCGCCGACGACGCTGAGCCGCATCCTCGCGCGCCGCCGCGGCATCGCCGAGCCGGCGCAGGGGTTCCTGCTCTTCCGCGAGCGGCTGATGACGGCGGAGGAGCGCGACCGGATCCTGCTCGGCGAGCAGATCGACAAGCTCGCGAAGGAGTCGCGCACATGCAGCGCGAAGCGCCGCCCCGAGGTCTGGGCGGAACTGGCCCGGCTCGGCGCGCCGGCGACGGAGGCGCTGGCCCACTGCATCCGAGATCGCCGCGCCGCCGCGGCGGAGGAGCTGAAGGCGCACAAGGCGTTCACCGGCTCCCGGTGGGCGGCGAAGCACGGCACGGACCTGACCCAGCGGCGGGAGGCGGCGCTCAAGTTCATCCTCGACGCGACCGCCTACCCCTACCCGAACAAGAGCGAGGAGGCGCAGAGGGAGGCCGAGCGCCTCGTCGACAGGGTGCGCGAACTCTACGAGCGCCCCTACCCGCTGCTGCTGGCCGGGTCGGAGGAGGGAAAGGCGATCGACCAGGAGGTGCGCGACCTCGACGAACGGTTGGCCCGGGTCGACCCCCTCGCCGAGCCGATCTACGAGGCGGTCGCCGAGGAGATCACGCGGCGGCTCGACATGCGCACCGTCGCCCTCGACGGCCGCGACCAGAAGCGCATCGACTACAACCTCGCCGTCGAGAGGTACAACCGCACCCTTCCCGGCACGACGGCCGACGCCGAGGAGCGTGCCAACGTCGATGCGGTCAACGCCTACCGCTGGATGATGGGGCTCGAGTCGGTCAAGCTCGACGAGCGGCTCGTGCGCGCCGCGCGCAAGCACAGCATCGAGATGAAGCAGCTCAACTATTTCGAGCACGACAGCCCGACGGCGTCGCTGAAGAGCCCCTCGCAGCGCGCGCGGCGGGAGGGGTATGGCGGCGGCGTCTCCGAGAACATCGCCCGCGGCGCATCGACCGGCGTCGAGGCGTTCGTCCAGTGGTTTCGCTCGAGCGGCCACCACCGGAACATGCTGCTCGGCCACACCGATCTCGGCTGCGGCGCCTGCGACCACCACTGGTGGACGCAGAACTTCGGCAGCGCGAGCGGCAAGAGCCTCTCCCCCCCGCAGGTCCCCCCCGATCCCGACCCCCCGGGAGAGTCGGGAAACGGCCTTCCCGCCCCCAAGTGAACGCAGGGACGTGGGTCGCCGCCGGTACTCTGGTGGCGTGAACGACTACGCTTCGCTGCCGACAGAGGCGGCGCGCGCGGCGGGGCCGGAACTCGACCTGCTGCCCGCCGCGGAGATCGCCCGCCTGCTGCTCGCCGAGGAGGCGGAGGCGCAGGCGGCGGTGGAGCGGGCGATCGGTCCGGTCGGCCTCGCCTGCGAGGCGGCGGCGGCGGCGCTTCGGCGCGGCGGCCGGCTCTTCTACGTGGGCGCCGGCACGAGCGGGCGGCTCGGCGTGCTCGACGCCGCCGAGGTGGGGCCCACCTTCGGCGCGCCGCCGGGGCTCGTCGTCGCGCTGCTCGCCGGGGCGCCGCGCGCGATGACCGAGGGCGTCGAGGGGGCCGAGGACGACGGGGCGGCGGGGCGGGCGGCGCTGCGCGCCCACGCGCCCTCCGACCGCGATTGCATCGTCGGCATCACGATGTCGGGCACGGCGGCGTTCGTGCGCGGGGCGCTCGAGGCGGCGCCGTCGACCCGGGTGCTGCTGACGGCGAATGCGGGGGCGGAGATCCCGGCGGAGGTCGTTGTCGCGCTCGACCTCGGACCGGAACTGCTGGCCGGCTCGACGCGGCTGAAGGGGGGCAGCGCGACGAAGGCAGTGCTCAACATGATCTCGACGGCGGCGCTGGCGGCCACCGGCGCGGTCTACGGAAACCGCATGGTGGCCGTGCGCCCGGTCAACCGGAAGTTGCGCGACCGGGCGGAGCGGCTCGTCGCGGAACTCGCGCCCGTCGACCGCGCTCGTGCCGCCATTCTGCTCGTCGAGGCGGGCGACGATGTCCGCGTCGCCGTGCTGATGGCGCGGCTCGGCTCCCCCCGCGACGAGGCGCTCGCGCGGCTGGCGCGCGCCGGCGGGTCGCTGCGGAGGGCGCTGCGGTGAGGCGCGTCTCCGAGTTGGCGGCCAAGGAGGAGAAACTCGTGCTCGGCCTGCTGAGCGGGACCTCCGCGGACGGCATCGACGCCGCGCTCGTCCGGATCCGCGGCTGCGGCCTCACGACGCGCGTCGAGACCATGGCCTACGCGACGGTCCCCTATCCCGACCGGCTGCGCGAGGCGATCCTGCGCCTCTCCGCCGGAATCGGCGGGGCGGCGGAGATCTGCCGTCTCAACTTCGAGATCGGCGAGCGGTTCGCCGATGCCGCCATCGCGCTGCTGGCCCGGTGCGACCGGAAGGCCGACCTCGCCGGCTCGCACGGGCAGACGATCTGCCACCTGCCGCGCCGGATGGGGGAGTACGGCTCGACGCTTCAGATCGGCGAGGCGGACGTGATCGCCGAGCGGCTCGGGATCCCCGTCGTCTCCGGCTTCCGCACGCGCGACATCGCCGCCGGCGGCGAGGGCGCCCCGCTCTCGGCCTACATGGACTACCTGCTCTTCCGGCGCGAAGGGCGCACGAGGCTGCTGCTCAATCTCGGCGGCATCGCGAACGTGACTGTCGTGGCCCCGGCCATCGAGGAGGTCTTCGCCTTCGACACCGGACCGGCGAACATGCCGCTCGACGAGTGCGTGCGCCTGCTGACCGACGGCGCGCAGCAGTTCGACCGCGACGGCCGGATGGCCGCGCAGGGGCGCATCGACGAGAACCTCCTGCGCCGCCTCCTCGAGCATCCCTACCTCGCGCTGCCCGCCCCGAAGACCACGGGCCGCGAGACCTTCGGACGCCACTTCGTCGAGCCCTACCTGCGCGGGAAGGGGACGCTGCGCGGCGTCGACGTGCTCGCGACGCTGACCGCGTTCGTTGCGCACTCGATCCACCGCGCCTGGCGGGACCACATCGCCCCGCGTGCCGACGTGCGGGAGGTCGTCGCGAGCGGCGGCGGCGTCCACAACCTCGCGCTGCTCTCCCACCTCCGGCGCCTCTTCGGCAGGGTTCCCGTCGTGACGATCGCCGAGGAGGGGATCGACCCCGACGCGAAGGAGGCGCTGCTCTTCGCGCTGCTCGCGAACGAGACGATCCACGGCATCCCGAACAACATGCCCGGCGCCACCGGCGCGCGCTGGCCCGCGGTCCTCGGGAAGGTGAGCCCGTGAGGGCGGTTTCTCGCTGCGCGAGGCTGCTGATGCCCGGGCTGCGCTTCCAGCGCGACGTGGACGCCCCCGACGCGCTGCTGCGCCTGGCCGCGCGCGGCGTCGGCGGCTTCTGCGTCTTCGGCGGCGACGACCGGCTGCCGGCCCTGCTGAGGCGGCTCCGGGAGGCGGCGCCCCATCCGCTGCTCATCGCGAGCGACGTGGAGGACGGGGCGGGGCAGCAGGTCGCGGGCCTCTCGCGCCACCCCCCCGCGGCAGCGCTCACACCCGACGCCGCGGAGATCGCGGGCGCCCGCACCGCGGTCGAGGCGCGCCGCGTCGGCATCACGATGGCCTTCGCCCCGGTCTGCGACGTCGTCAGCGAGCCGCGCAACCCGATCTTGCAGGCGCGCGCGTTCGCCGACCCCGCCGCCTCCGCGCCGCGCTTCGTCGTCGGCGCGCGGCGGATGGGGCTCCGCACCTGCGCGAAGCACTTCCCGGGGCATGGCGCCGCCGCCCTCGACAGCCACGATGCGCTCCCGGTGGTCGACGCCCCCGCGGAGACCTGGCGCGCCCGCGACCTGCCGCCCTTCGCCGCCTGCATCGCCGCCGGCGTCGACGCGATCATGACGGCGCACGTCGCCTGCCCGGCGCTGACGGGCTCCGCGACGCTTCCCGCCACGCTCTCGCGCCGCGTGATGACGTCGCTGCTGCGCGAGGAGATGGGGTTTCGCGGGCTGCTCGTCAGCGATGCGCTGCTGATGGACGGGGTGCTCCAAGGCCGCAGCGAGGCGCAGGCGGCGGTGGCGGCGCTCCAGGCGGGGTGCGATGTCGTCCTCTGTCCGTCGGACGTCGAGGGGGTCTTGGGGGCCATCGAGCGCATCGAGGCCTCGGCGTCGCTCGACAGGATCGCCGCCGCCGCCCAGCCGCTGCCGGATGCGCTCGCGGCGGCTGCCGAGGCGTCGGTCCGGAGCCGGGGGCCGCTCCCGGTGGGCCCCGGACCCCACCCCATACGCACGTTCGACCTCGGCGGCTCGGACCCCCCCGAGGCCCTCCGGCGGAGCCTCTCCCTGCCCGCAGTGGCGATCCTCCGCCGGGATAGGGCTTGGGGGGGGCCGCTCCTGCTCCCCCCCGAGGCCCGGGCGGCGGCGCGGGAGGCGGGCCTGCTGATCCTGCTCGGCCCGCCGGTGCTGATGGAGGGGCTGCATCCCCCGGCTTGGGTCCAGGCGCCGGGGGAGGATCCGCTGACGCTGGAGGCGGTTGCGAGGCGCGCCTTCGGGAGGTGACCGGGCGCCACCGCCTCTTTGGGCTTGCATTGGACCCGTGGTTCCTCTTAGATTCTCGCTCTCCCCGCATGGGGTGTTTGAGGCAAGGCCCTGGGCAAGACAGACCATCGGCGCCGCGATGCCGCGCCGCGACTCGGCAATACCGAAGGGAGGACCGGAATGGCGACAGGCGGATTTCCCCTGGCGCGCGTGTTGTTGCTGCTTGCGATCTTCGCGCTTCCTGCGACCTGGATCACGCTCGACACATCTGCTCTCGCGCAGGATGACGGATCCCTCCTGAAGGACGGGCTCTTGAAGTTGCGGGCCGGGAACTACAAGGAGGGCATCGCGCTGCTGCGGCAGGCTCTCGCCGCGAACCCCTCCTCCGAGGAGATCATCTCGGCGCTGACGCGAAACGAGTACGACGCGCTGCTGAGCCTGATGGCCAGCGGCGAGGAGGGCTCGAACGTCGCGAAGGCGCTGCTCGACAGGGCGCAGCCGATCCTTCCGGAGCACGCGTTCAATGCCGACGAGATGAACCGCCTGATCGAGACGGCGGTCACCGCGGAGGAGTACGCCGACCGCTTCGAGGCGGCGATGAGCCTCTCGCGCGTGTACGGCGAGTTCGCGGCCCCGGGACTGATCGCCTACCTCGGCGGCTCGAACACCGACCACCGCGTCAACGCGCACATCACGCTGATGAACCGGATCGGTCGCGATGCCGTGCTGCCCCTCAACGAGGCGCTGCAGAGCGGGAACGCGAGCGTCCGGCGCATGGTGGCCTCCGAGCTCGGCGTGATCGGGGACGAGCGCTCGCTCGCCGCCCTCGCCGAGGCTGCCGCCGGGGACTCCGACGGCGACGCCCGGGCGAAGGCCCAGGAGGCGTTCGGCAAGATCTCCGCGCGCCACTCGTGGGCGAGCGGGATGTCGGCCAGCGACCTCTACCTCCGCCTTGCCGACCTCTACTACTCCGGCAACTACCGCGTGATGGGCAACGCGGACAAGCCTCTCGTTCGCTGGGTGTGGAACGACGGACTTGCGAAGGAGCCGACGCCCCGCCACCTCTACGTGTTGAAGCTCGCCGAGGAGGCCGCCTACGACGCGCTGCGCTGCAACGCGGAGAATCGCGGTGCCGCGTCGCTGCTCGCCCGCATCCTGCTCAGCGAGAAGCACGCGAGCGACGTGATGGCGGCCGGGTCGGAGGACGAACTGACCAAGCAGTTCGCGGCCGGCCTCGCGAATGCGCAAGGGACCGTCGCGGGGATGGGGTGGGAGACGCTGACGAGCGCGCTGGCCGACGCGCTCGACCATCACGACCACATCGCCGCCGCGGGCATCCTCGACGCGATGCCGTGGGCCTACGGCGGTGCGGACTTCAGCTCCGACCACCCGGTTTCGCGCGCGGTCGTGGACTCTGCCGGCAACGTGCGGCACGCCGCCGCCGAGGCGATCCTGCGCTTCAACGGGATGCGACGCATCGCGTCGTTCCCGGACCCGGACGGCTTCCTGAAGCTGCTCGCGACGGCGGCGGGGGAGGTGATCCCGCGCCGGGTGCTCGTCGTCGATGGCGATGACGTGCGCCGCAACAAGATGTTGACCGAGGTCAGCAAGGCGACCTACGTCGGATTCGACGCGCGCAGCGGCTCGGACGGCATCGTCCGCGCGCTCCGCTACCTCGGACTCGACCTCATCGTGCTCAGCTCGAGCCTCAAGGACATGGATGTGCTCGATGTGATCGCGAAGCTGAAGAGCGACGACCGGACCAAGGATGTCCCCGTCGTCGTCGTCGGCACGGCGGCCCAGGCTGCCGACGACCAGTGGCGCGGTCTCTTCGCAGAGGGTGTCGCCGGCATCACGTCGATCCCGGAAGGCCCCGGTCTCCCGTCGGAGGAGTTCCTGACGACCGTGCGCGGCGCCTTCGGAGGCGAGGAGCCGGGCGAGATCGCCCGGTATGCGCGGAGCGCCTCGATCCTCGACGCGCTGGCGGGAACCGACACCGGCAACTCGCTCTTCAACTGGAACGGACTGACGCCGACGCTCACCGCGCTGCTGACGGCGGAACTCCCCGCGACGCCGCCGGTCCGGCTCAACGCGGTCCGGGCGCTCGGAAACCTCTCCGACACGGCGTCCCGCGACGCCTTGGTCGCCTTCTTCGGCAGCGGGGCTCCGGCAGAGCAGCGGGCGGCCGCGGGGATGGCGATCGCCGCCATCTGCCGGGCCAACCCCGGAACCCTGTCTGACGGCACCTTCCAGGCGCTGCTGAAGGGTACCCGGGACGGCGATGGTTCGGTGCGGGCCTCCGCGTTCGCGGCGATCGGCTCCTCGTCGGTCACCGCGGCGCAGGCGTACGACGTCGCGAAGGCGAACCGTCCCGGCGCCTCCGGCGATGTCACCGCCGGCGGGGCCGGCTGCGGAGACGGCTGCGGCGACGGATGCGGAGACGGCTGCGGAGACGGCTGCGGAGACGGCTGCGGCTGCGCCTGCGAGTAACGCTCCGGCGAACACGACATGTGCGGGCCAGGGCCCAAGGCCTTGGCCCGCTTCACTTCGTTGGGATCTCGCCGTGCGACGCGCCGAAGGCGATCGCGACGGCCCCGGCGGTCGAGCGCGTGTGCGTGATGCTGACGTGCCAGCCGGCGACGCCGCGCTGCCGCGCGGTCTCGGCGGCGGTGCCGGAGAGGCTGACCGCCGGGGCGCCGAGCGCGCTGTGGACGATGCGGATCTCCGAGAAGCCCGCCCCCGACAGGCCGGTGCCGAGAGCCTTCATGACCGCCTCCTTCGCCGCGAAGAGGCCCGCCAGATGCGCCGAGCCGTCGCTTCGACGGGCCCGGCCTGCATCCTCGTCGGGGTGGAGGATCCGGCGCAGGAAGGCGTCGCCGTGGCGCGTCAACATGCCCTCGATGCGTTCGATCTCGACCAGATCGAAGCCGATGCCGGTGATCGACGCGACCGCGGTCACTCGTCGGGCTCGGCCTCGCCGAAGACCGCGCCCGAGAGGTCGGCGCCGTCGAGCTGGGCATCGGTGAGGTCGGCGCCGTTGAGGTTCGCCTCCCGCAGGATCGCGTTGGTCAGGCGCGCCCCCCGGAGATTGGCGAGCGCCAGGTTGGCGCGCCGGAAGTCGGCGCCGGTCGCGTCGGCGCTGCGGAGGTTGGCGCCGAAGAGATCGGCTTCGCTGAGGTCCGCGTGCTCGAGGTGCGCGCCGGTCAGGTCCGCCCCGGAGAGCTTGGCCGCGAAGAGGAGGCAGTCGGAGAGGATCGCATCCACGAGCACGGCGTCCTTCAGGTTCGCGAGCGCGAAGTTCGCGCGGCGCAGGTCGTGGGAGCGAAGGTCCGCGCCGATGAGACGGGCCCGGTAGAGGTCGGCCCCAGGCTTCGGATCGTGGGCGCTCATGCCTTCAGGTACTCCTTGACCAGATCGTGCGCCTCGCGCGCGTGCCGGTCGACTCCCGGGCCGTGGGTCCCGAGTCCGAAGCGGATCTCGGTCGGCTTGTAGGGATCGCGTCCGAGCCGCTCGCGGACGATCCGGATCCGGTCGAGGGCGTCGGTGAACTCGTGGCGGAACTCGTGCAGGCGCGCCCGGCCTTCCACGATCCGCCGTGCCGAGGCGACCATCTGCTCCTTCTCCGCCTCGACGCGCTTGCCGAGCCGCCCGAGCACCGACCCCTCCACGTACTGGAGGTACTCCTCGAGTTGGGCGCGGTCGGCCCCTTGGATCTCCTCCGACAGCCTTGCGACGAGATCGCGGTAGCGCGCAGCCCCCGCCACCGACGCCCCCCCCTCCTCGCGCTCGCACTCGCGCAGGCGGCGGCGCGCCTTCAACAGGATGTTCTCGAGTCCGACGAACAGCCGGACCTGGTCGCTCATTTTTGACACCGCCGGAACTCCTTGTCTGACAACATCATAGGGGGGCCTGTTCCGGGTTCAAGCGCGGTCTCCTACGGACCGATCTGCTAAGGGCTAAGGCTTGGTGCCCTTCGCCGGTCCCCCCACGATGCGTGGTAGGATAGGGGGACCAAGCCGACCGCACCTATGGGCAAGAAAAAGGACTGCTTCGGGCAGGAGGACTACGTCTGCATGACGCCGAGTTGTCCCTATGCCCGCGACTGCATCAAGGCCGTCTGGGAGAGGCGGATGGAGAGGGTGCTGCGCCGCGGCAAGGTCGAGCAGGGCGGCGTCAAGCGCTCGCGCGGCCGGCTCACGATGAAGAGCGGCTCCGAGAGCGCCGCCGATTGATCGGGGGCCCCCCTCCCCTCGGCGCTCATCCGCGCGCGGCGCCGAGCACGGCGTGGATCGTCCCCCGCGCCCCCTCATCCTCCTCCCGTGTGTGTTCGCGCACGAGCCGTTCCCGCGTCTCGTCCGCCATCCTTCGACCGATCTGCACCTCTACCCTTCCCAGCAGGTGAGCCGTCGAGGGCCCCCCCGCGAGGTGGCCCGTCGCGAGCGCCGCCGCCGCGCGCACCGCCGGCTCGCGGTCGCGAAGCAGATCGAGCAGCAGCGGATCGTCGGGGATGTGCACACCGGCCGCGAAGACGAGCAGCGCTCGCACGCGCGGGCTCGCCTCCCGCGGCACCAGGTGCAGCAGCGTCCAGCGCGCCTGCCCCGAGAGCGCCGCCGAGACGCGCCAGCACTCGCGGGAAAGCAGGTCGTCGTCGCCCGGCAGCGAGTCGCGCAAGTCCTCGACGAGGGTGGCCGTCGTCTCGTAGGGGCGGATGCGCGCGGACGCGGGTGCCTCCGCCGCGGAGGGAGGGGAGGGGGCCGCGGGGGAGGGCGCGCCCGGCGGCGTCGGGCCGATCGCGGCGCGCGTCGCGAGCAGCGCGATCCCCGCCGTCGCCGTCAGCGCGAGCAGCAGCGTCAGCGGGAGCAGCCCCCTCAAAAGATCCTCGGGAGCCGCACGACGCGGAAGCCGGTGCAGACCGAGATGTTGACCGGCCGCGGCCGCCGTTCGAGTTCGCCATCGTCGGTGACGTATTCCTCGGGCACGTCGACGACCTTCCACCTCGGATCGAGGAAGGAGTCGAGGGTGCAGGCGTCCTTCGGGAAGAGGTAGCACCCGCCCGCGAGCAGCGTGCGGTCCTCGATGTCGTCGTGCACGAACTCGAGGACGTTGCCGACAAGTCCGAGGATCTCGCGGCGCGCCGCCCCCTCGCTGCCGAGCAGCGAGGCCGCACGCGCCTCGTCGCCGGTGCGGCCCGCGCAGACCAGGTCGGGGGAGAGGGGGGTGATCGGGGGGGGATAGAGGCTGGTCCCATCCCCGCGCCCCGCCCGGAGATACTCGCCGACCGTGGGTAGTCGGACCACCGTCCGGTCCGCGGCGCGCCGGCTGAGCCACTCCGCGTAGGCGAGCGCCTGCTCGAGCCGCACCCCCTCCGCCGGGTGGTTCTCGCGCCCGGCCTCGTAGAGGAAGCGGACCTTGCGCGGATCGCCGTAGTGGCCCCCGTAGACCGGCTCGACCCGGGCGAAGGGCGTTTCCCGCGCGAAGGAGCCGGGATAGAGCGAAAGTTCCTGCATCTGCGCGGCGTCGCGCTCGCCTCCGATCGAGGACAAGTAGGCGAGGTACTGGCGGTTCGTGATCTCGAACTGGCTGATCTCGAAGTCCTGGACGACGGTGCGCTCCCCGCCGAGGAAGGTGACGGCGGGCAGGCGCTCGACGTCGCCCGCCTCGTCGACCTCGTCACCAGACGACCTGCGCGCGACCGGAGGGGGTAGGACGGGGTTCTGCCACGACGTATGCCGCGCGATGCCGCGGTCGCGCGCGACGAACCGCGGCTCGACCGGCGCGCGGCGCACGGCGACGCGGAACCCGACGTGCGGTTGCGCCGGCCCGGTGTCCCACGGCTCGAACCCGTCCGGCGAGAAGGGCGTGCGCTGGTCGTGGACCCTCCCCTCGACCCAGGCGCTGCGGTACCAGATGTCGCGGTAGGACCAGCCCGCCGCCTGCGGTCGCCTGCCGACGTGGACCCACTCCGCGACGTTTCCGACCAGGCCGAAGAAGCCGTCGTACTCGCCGACGCGAGGGTCGCGCACCGGCAGCGGCGCTCCTTCGAGCACGACACGCGCATCGGGGTCGTCGAGCCGCGACCCCCAGGGGAAATTCAGGTCGACCTTGCCGCGGCGGCCGGCCAGCACGAACTCCTGCGCCGTCGGCAGGTCCACGACGAGGTCGGGCGCGCCGGCGAAGACCTCTTGCCAGACGTAGGCGCAGAACTCGAGCGCCGCCGCGAAATCGATGTCGGTGACCGGGTAGTTCCCGGTCCCGCTGTCGTAGATCCTCCGGACGAGGCTCAGACCCGTCGACTTCTGCCACGACGTGGGATAGAAGCGGTCGGGCACACGCTTGCCGCTCTTCTTCGCGCGGGCCTGCAGGAATGCGTAGTACTGGTCATTGGTCGTCTCCGACTTGGCGAGCAGGAACGAGTCGTCGACCAGCGTGTGCAGCAAGGACGTCGGGTTCCACTCGGGATCCTTGGGCCGGTAGAGCCCCCAGATGACCGCATCCGCCCGGACCTCGCGAAAGCTGTCGCGGTCGAGCACGATGCGCCGGTCCTCCGGATCGCGCGGGACGGAGATGGTGCCGCGGTCCACCGGCGACGGGGCGCCCTCGCCGAGGAAGATCTGGATCCCCGCCAGCACGACGAGCAGCAGGAGGCTCGTGAAGGCGAGGTAGCCTCCGATCGCGAGCAGGCGCTGACCGGCCGTGGGGGGACTGTGAAGCGGGGCCGGGCTCTCCAGCACGTCCGGGCGCAGACGATAGGCGCAGTGCGGACAGTACTTGTAGGCCTCGGCAAGCCGCGCACCGCAGCGCGGACAACCCGCGGACTGCAGTCCGTCGGTCGGCAAGGGAATCCTTGACGGTGTCGGCACCATTGCGTCGTCTATCATGTTCGCACGACGCCCCGGTAGCTCAACGGTAGAGCACCGCTTTCGTAAAGCGGGGGTTGGCGGTTCAAATCCGCCCCGGGGCTCCAAAGCGCATGCTTCAAGTCGGCACGGATGAGGCCGGCTACGGTCCTCTGCTCGGCCCTCTCGTCGTGGCCGCCGCGGTGTTCGAGGGCGAGGGGCCCCGTGCCCGGATGCGCCTCCCCGGCGCGGGAGACAGCAAGCGGATCTACGCCAGCGGCGGTCGCGACGCGCTGGCGAGAATCCTCGGCCCCTACCTGCCGCACGCCGGCGCCGCGGCGACGGCGCGGCTCGGAAGCCTGCTGCGCGCCGCCTCGGTGCGCGGAGACCCGCGCCCCGGATACGCCTGGTACGGGGAGGTCGAGGATCCCGCCTTCCGCTCCTGCGAGTCGCCGCCCGGATTCCGGCGACTCCTGCTGAACCCGGTCTGCGAGCGCGAGTTCAACGAGGGCTGCCGCGAGCGGGGGGGCAAGGGCAACCTGCTCTTCGCCGAAACGATGCGGCTCGTGCGCGACGCGCTGGCTCTCTCGCCCGCCGCGGACGCCGAGATCGTCTGCGACAAGCTGGGCGGCCGGAACCGGTACGCGACGATGCTGCTCTCCGAACTCGGCCCCACGACGATCGTTCCCGAGATCGAGGGCCGGGCCTCCTCGCGCTATCGCCTGACCGTGGGGGGGCGCGGCGTGCGGATCCGTTTCGAGGCGAAGGCGGATGCCCTCGACCCGCTCGCCGGGCTCGCGTCGATCGGGGCGAAGTACCTGAGGGAACTCTTCATGCAGGCGCTCAACTCCTACTTCGGCAGAAGGATCGCCGGTCTGAGGCCGACGGCCGGCTACGTGCAGGACGGCCGCCGCTTCGTCAAGGAGGTCGCCGCGCTGCTCCCCGAGGTGGAGGGGGGCGGGCGCGGCTTCGAGCGGCTCTTTTAAAGTCGCCCGCGCTCCCCGCCCGATAGGGCGATGGGCCGGTACTCCCGGACCCGGAGGTCATCAGGGGCCATGACGGCACAATTCGACTACGAGCGTCGCGAGTTCATCCGCCTGCCGATCAGCGTCCCGGTGCGCTACAAGTTCCTCTCCCGCGAGATGGCCGGGAAGGACATGGAGACGGTGCACGAGGGGATCTCGCAGAACATCGGCGCGGGAGGCATCCTGCTTCGAGGCAAGCTCCCCGAGCCGGGCTGGCTCAGCAAGCTGCTGACCCGGCGCATGTTCGTAGGGGTCAACATCCTGCTGCCCAACTCCGATCGCCCCATCAAGGCGCTCTGCAAGGTCATGTGGACGAGCGCGCTGCAGGGCGAGTCGAACCAGATCGTGATGGGGCTCGAGTTCCAGGAGATCACGAGCAAGGATGTCGATCTGATCACGCAGTACATCATCAAGGCGCAGATGCCCGGCTGATCGCCCGGGAGTTGGTCCGACCCATCGTCGGACGGACTCCCCGGGGGAGCGTCGCCGCGGGTCTCCCGGAAGCAGCCGATCGGCCCTTGTGCGGGGGGCGGTGCCGGTCGGGAGCGGGGGTGGCCGCGGGGGAAGAACGGGGGGCGCGGGGGCGTCCCACTTGCGGCGCGGCGGGGTCGCGCTTACAAAGGCGCCTTCATGTCGGAGCGCATCCTCGTCACGGGCGGCTGCGGGCTCATCGGTTCCTCGGTGGTGGAGCGCGCCCTCGAGCGCGGGCACGCCGTCACCGTGCTCGACAACCTCTCCACCGGACGGCGCGAGAACCTCTCCGCCCATGCCCGGCTCGACATCGTCGTCGGCGATGTGTGCGACGACGCCCTCGTCGGCAGCCTCGTCCGCCGGGTCGAGCGTGTCGTGCACCTCGCCGCCGGCGTCGGCGTCGGCCTCGTCCTCGCGCGCCCGACGGGGCTGCTGCGCCAGGCGCTGCTGGGCACCGAGAGCGTGCTTCGCCACGCGGCGGCGGCGCGGCGGCCGCTCTTCTTCGCGTCGTCGTCGGAGGTCTATGGCGAGAACGACGGCAGCCCGCTGCGGGAGGACCGCTGCCTCGGCTTCGGCTCCTCCGAGCGGATCCGCTTCACCTATGCCGCCGGCAAGGCGGCGGGCGAGGCGCTCGCCTTCGCCTACGCGCACGAGTACTCGCTGCCCGTCGTCGTCGGCAGGTTCTTCAACGTGACCGGTCCGCGGCAGACCGCCGACTACGGCGCGGTCGTCCCGAACCTGATCGCGCAGGCGGTCGCCGGCGGACCGCTCCGGATCCACGGGGACGGCCAGCAGACGCGCTCCTTCATCGCCGCCGAGGACGCCGCCGAGTATGTGCTGCGGCTCCTCGAGGCCGCGCCTGCGGGGGGCCTGCTCGTCAACGTCGGGCGGCAGGACCCGGTCTCGATCCTGGGCCTCGCCCATCGCATCCGGATGCTCGTCGATCCGGCGCTCGAGGTCCGCGAGGTCGCGCCCGCCTACGGCCAAGGGTTCGCCGCGATCCGCCACCGGGTGCCCGACGTCGAGAGGCTGCGCCGGTGGACCGGCTACCTGCCGCGCCGGGGTCTCGACGAGATCCTCCGCGCATCGCTGTCGCGACAGCGCAAGCAACTCAATCGCTAGGACGCCCCGGCCCGCTCCGGCGGGGTCGCGGGCGGGTCGGCCAGCGAGTCCCTCAACCACTCGAGGTAGGCGGGGGCGCCGTCGTCGATCGCGACGGAGAGCAGTTCGGGAACCTCGTAGGGGTGCAGCTGCTTCAATGCCGCGACCACCTCCCCGACCCGGTCGCTCTCGGTCTTCATCAGCAAGAGCGTCTCCCGGTCGCAGGAGAGCGAGCCCTTCCACCAGTAGCGGCTCGCGACACCGTCGAGGGCGTTCACGCAGGCGACGAGTCGCCGTTCGAGCAGGCCCGCTGCGATCCGCTCGGCGGCGTCGCCGGGGCAGGTGCAGAGGAGGAGGCGCGCGCGGGCGGGCACTCCCTGTCTGTACCCGCATTCGGGGCGCCGCTCAAGGGCTGACGTCCGCGGCCGCCGCGCCGCCGGCGCCGGCGGCGACGCCGGGCGGGAGGGCGCATGCCCGCATCCCCCTCCCGGAACTCCTCCCAGAGCGGCAGCGGATCGGGCTCGACCGGCGCGAGCGGCCCGAGGACCGCGCGCAGGTGGCGCGCCTCCGGGTAGTAGTCGCGGGAGCAGAGGCGGCGCGCGTGGCGGCCGTCGGGGGGTGCGAGGAAGTGCGCCTGCGCGGCGAGCAGCAGCCGCATCCCGGCCAGGTCGCGGCGGGAGGCGGGGAGGCGCTCGGTGACGGGGCGCAGGATCTCGCGCAGCTCCTCCTCGGGGTCGCGCAGCGGCAGCGCTCGCGCGACGAGCGGAGCGCAGAGCACCGCCAACAGCAGCGCCTGCGAGAGCGCCCCCCGCTCCCCCCCCGACTCCTCGCTGAGGCGGGTCAGCGCGGCGTAGAAGCTCTCCGGCAGCGGCAACAGCTCGGGGAAGAGCGTCTGCACGGCTCCGACCTCCTCGAGGATCCGGAAGGAGGCGGCGGCACCGCGGCCGGAAAGCAGGCGGTAGATCTCCTCGAGCACGCGTGGCGGCGCCGCCTTGCCGAGGTCGGCCGCATGGGAGACCGCCGCGGCGCGCAACTCCGGGTCGAGGTGCAGCGACAGCCGGCCCGCGAACTTGGCGGCGCGCAGGATCCGGACGGGATCCTCGCGGATCCTGAGCTCGGCGTTGCCGATCGTGCGCACGCAGCGTCCCTCGAGGTCGGCGCAGCCGCCGACATGGTCGATCACCCGGCCCGGGCCGATGTCGTAGAAGAGCCCGTTGATCGTGAAGTCGCGCCGCAGCGCGTCCGAGACCTCGTCGCCGAAGATGTTGTCCCGGGTGATGTAGGGGTCGTCGCTCTCCTGGTCCGGGGGCGCGCGGAAGGTGGAGACCTCCACCGTGTGCGGGCCGAACGTGACATGGACCAGCTTGAAGCGCCGGCCGATCACCCGGCTGTTGCGGAAGAGGCGCTTGATCTGTCGCGGCCGGGCGCTCGTCGCGACGTCGAAGTCCTTGGGCGGGACGCCGAGCAGCAGGTCGCGGACGCAGCCGCCTACGAGGTAGGCCTTGAATCCGTGGCGGACGAGGCGCTGGATGACCATCGCCGCATCGCGGTCGATCGAGGCGCGGGGGATCGGGGGAGGCTGTGCGGACGAGGTTCCTTCCATAGCGCGATGTCGTGTGCCCCCACGTCCTGTATTGTAGCGTGCCCGTCCCGTATCGCCCACGGTCGGCGCGTCGCGCGAGTCCGCGGGCCGCGGCACCCGCTCATGCAGTTTTTCGGCGGCCTCGATCTCGGCCCCTTCGACTTCACGCGCCTCGCGCTGACGAGCGCCGCCGTCTCGTGGGGCGTTGTCCGCCTCCTCGACGGGGCCGCGCACCGTTGGGGTCTGCTCTCCCGCTCGCGCCGCGACCGCTTCGGCGCCGGTCACATCCCTCTCACCGGGGGCATCGGCCTCTGCGTCGGCGCGCTGGCGGGCCTGCTGCTGACCCGCCCCGACCTCCCTCCCGCGCCACTGCTCCTCGCCTTCGGACTCTTCGGCGTCGGCCTCCTCGACGACCGATTCCGGTTCCGGCCGGCACCGAAGTTCGCGCTCCAAGCCGCGGTCGCGTTGGCGGGGGCGCTCGCGATCGCGCCGTCGGTCGCGATGACGGGGCTTGTGCTCTTCACGATCCTCTTCGCCGTGAACGCGAGCAACTACCTCGACAACATGGACGCGCTGCTGCCGGGGGTGGCGCTGGTGCAGGCGCTCGCGCTGATGCAGGTCGGCATGACCCCCGGTGTCGGCGCCACGCTGCTCGTCTGGGCGCTGCCCGGCGTTCTGCTGCAGGCGATCCCCCCCGCCCGCGCCTACCTCGGCGACAGCGGCAGCCACCTCGTCGGAGCGCTGCTCGCGATCGACGCGCTCGGGCTCCTGCTCCCTCCCGACGCGGTCTTCCGCCCCCGCCTGCTCCTGCCGCTCGCGCTGCTCTTCGCGGTGCCGATCCTCGACGTCTCGACGGTGACGCTGTCGCGCCTGCGCCGGCGCCGCCCGCTCTTCCGCGGCGGCACCGACCACCTCTCGCACCGCCTCGTGCGGCTCGGCTATCCGGTACCGCGGGCGGTTCTCCTCCTCGTGCTAGCATCCGGCGTGTGCGGGATCGCCTCGCTCATCTTGGCGCGCTCCTGATCGCCTCCTGCGCCGCGACACCGGGTTCGCTGCGGCTCGCGCCGAGCCCCCTCGCCCTCGACCCGGGCGCGCCGCCCCCCCCGCGCCCCCCCGACAGCGGCGCGAACGACAGCGTCGACTCGCGGGAGGTGCGGCTTGAGATCGACGACGGCCGCTCGACCTACCGGCTCGCCGGCTGGTGCCGCGCCGGCGTCTGGACCACCCTCGAACAGAGCGAGGCCCGCCGGTTCGTGCTGCGCGAGTCGTGGGGCCGTCTCGGCCAGCGCGCGCCGCGCCTTCTGGCGCGCGTGGAGGACGATGCGCTGGGCGGCATCGTCGCGCGGCTGCGGCCCGAGGCGGACGGATCGCTCTCCTTCCACGTCGAGGTATCGGAGGTCGAGGTGCTCGGCGCGCGCACGGTCGGCATCTATCACGGGCAGCGCGTCGTGCTGGCGCCGGCGACGCGGCGCGGCTTCCGCTTTTCGGGTCTCGTGCCCGCGGGCCACGAGGGAGTCTTCGCGTCGTGGCGCCCCGGAGTCGTCCTTGGTCTTTCGCGGAGGGGGGAGGGTTTCGAGGGGGCTCGGGGGCCGGCCGGCGCGATCTTCGCCCGCGCGGCCGGCGCCGACGTGATGGTCCCGGGGCGCGGGGCGGTCGCGGAGACCTTTGTCGAGGAGTGGAATCCGCGGAGGCCGGTGCATGTCGTCGAGGAGGGGATCGAGCGGATGGACTTCCGCCTCGTGCGGGAGCGGCGCGCCGCCGGCCTCTCGACGGAGGGTGCGCGCGGACTTCGCAGCTTCGGCACCAGTTTCGAGGAGGTGCCTTCTGGCTAGGATCGCGCCGCTGCTCCTCGCCGCCACCCTCTGCCGGGCGCAGGAGCTGAAGACGCCGGGGGAGCAGGTCTGCATCGCGCTCGCTCGCGCGGTCGCCGACGGGAGCGAGGAGGCCGCCGTCGCTCTGCTCGACGAGGTGGGCGCCCTCTACCGCTTTCCCGCCTCCCCGGAGGAGGCGCAGGCGCTGCTGCGGCAGGCGTCGGACGCGCTCCGGTCCGCCCACCCGCGCATCCAGGCGGCGGCGGTCGACGCCCTCGGCCAGACCGGCGCCGAGCAGGCGGCGGCGCTGGTCGAGCCGCTGCTGCGCTCCCCCAAGCAGGACGCTGTCGGCTACGCGACGCTTCGGGCCGCCGGCAGGATCCGTGCCGCCCTCCTCGCCCCCGGCCTCCTGCGGGTGGCCGCCCGCACCGAGGAGCCGCTGCTGGCGGAGCAGGCGCTGGCGGCGCTCGGCGACTTCTGCCGGGCGCCGACGGAGTTGCGCAAGCAGGTCGTCCAGAAGACGCTCGACCTTTGCGACTCGCTGAGCCGGAAGCGCGGGTGGGAGCGCCTCCGCGCCCCCTCGCTGCGCGCGTTGCAGCGGCTTCTCGGGCGCCGGATGAACTCGGTCGATCAGTTCGCGGACTGGTGGCGCGCCTATCGCGGCGAGAAGGAGCCGTTCGGCCCCTGACTACTGCCGCTGCAGCACGACCCGCAGCGGGCGGCCCGGTGGGGAGCCGGGGAGCGTGGTGGGGTGGAAGCCCGGCGCCGCGACACGGATCGTCGCGGAATCGCCTCCCAGCCCCGCAAGCCGGAAGCGGCCCCGATCGTCGGTGCGGTCGCGGGCGAGCGGGCGTTCCTGCTCCGGATCGGGCAGGCCCACGCCGAGCACCTCGGCATCGCGGACCGGAAAGCCGTCACGGTCGACGACGGTGCCGTGCATCGTGTAGCCCGGCTCGAGCCGAATCTCGACCTCGCCGGCGGCCGGACGGAAGAGTGCGAGGCGGCGCGTCGCGCACTCCGGGGCGCCGACCTCCAGCGAATAGGCGATGTCGGCGAGGCCCTCCACGTCGAAGGAGCCGCCCGCGTCCGTCTCCGCCCGGAGGGCCGGAAGCGGTGTCGGCGCGTCTCCCTCCCCGAGGGGGGTGAATCGCAACGTCGCCCGCGACGCGGGCGCGCCGCCGGGGGCGAGGACGCGCCCCCGGGCACGCGCCGCGGCGGGCAGAGGATTCACCCCCTCCCGGAGTTCGACCGGCCGGCCCCCCACGACCCCCCAAATGCGCGCCCCCGCGGGGAAGCGGACGGCGAACGCGCCGTCGCCCTCCAGCGCGGCGGTCCACCGGAGGATCGCCTGCTCGTCCTCGCCGGAGGAGGGGATCAGCGCGTGCAAGGCGATCTCGCGCGCCTCCTGCGCCCCGGCGACCCTGCCGGTGAGCGGCACTCCCGAGGCGAGGTCGAGGTCGCCGCCGCGCGCGACGGCCGCCGCCCCCCCGTCGGTGAGCGCGGCGACGAACGAGGCGCGCGCGTCGTCGTCGAGCCGGTAGCGTCCTTCCGCGTCCGCCTGCGTGCGTGCGAGCACCGCGCCGTCGCGATCGAGAAGCAGGATGCAGGCGGTGGAGCCCCCGAGCACGCGGCCGCTTCGCTCCCGCGGACGCCCGAGGGCCAGTTCCACCCGCGGCGCACGGCTCGGGTCGACCCACTCCGCGGACTCGCCGCCGCCCCATCGTGCGCGGACGCGAACCGGCCCGCTCGGCAAGCGATCGACGCGCAGCGTCCCGTCCGCCCCGGTCACGCCCTCGACGACCCCGCCGCTGAGCCCCTCGACGGAGACCAGCGCACCCTCGACCGGCGCGGTCTCGCCGCCGCTTACGACCCTGATGCGAAGGCCGCCGGGATCGGATAAGGCCTCCCGGTCGCCTCCTTCCGCGGGGCGCCTCCCGCCGCCGGGGAACGTCCCCGCGAGGAAGTCGCCGAGCGGGAGCAGCAGCGCAAGCAGCAGCAGCAGCAGCAGCGCTCCGAGGGGGGCACGACGTTTGCGACGTTTCAAGGCGTGTTCGCGTTGGCGGCATCGGGGCCGCGATATAATCGGCGAGTCGACCCACGAGGTGGAATCATGAAGCGTCCGGCTCTCTCCCTGATCCTGTTTGCGGGGCTCGTCGCGGCCGAAGGGCCCGATCCGGAGGCGGACGGCGCCCGGATCCTGAACGACCTGACCGCGGCGAATGCGGCGAAGGACTCGAGCAAGATCGACATGCTGCTGAGGGAAGTCCTCGATTATGCCAAGGGCGGGAAGAGGGAGGAGACGATCGAGGAGTTCGCGGCGCAGCTCGAGGAGTCCTACAAGGTCTGCAAGGGGAACTGGGGGACCCTGCGCAAGATCGTCGAGGCGCTCGGGCAGTTGCGGTCGAAGAAGGGCGCGCGAGCGCTGAAGAAGATCGCCTTCCAGAGGGAGGGCCAATCGAAGGACGAGGAGGAGGTCCAGGCGCTCGCGATCCTCGCGATCTCCTTGATGAACGACCCGAAGCTCGTCGATCCGATCATCGAACAGACGAAGGCGAAGAGCCTGGTGGTCGCGAAGGCCGCCTATGAGTGCCTCAAGAACTACGCGGCCGCGAAGGGGAAGGTACGGCGGGATATCGCGGACGAGCTGATCAAGCGGCTCGAGGCCGAGAACCCCACGGCGGCCCAGGGCGGGGGCGTCAGCGCGGAGCAGCAGGAGCGGTTCAACCAGCTCAAGGCGACCATCGTCGGGAGCATGCAGGCGATCTGCCGCCAGCCGACGATCAACGACGTCGAGAACTGGCGCGAGTGGTGGCGGGAGAACAAGAAGAACTCGAAGGCCGACGCCTGGAAGGACCCCGAGTAGGGAATAGGCCCCCTCTCGAGGGGCCTTCCGGCGGCGCCCCCGCCATGCGCCCCTGTCACGCGGCGCGATCGAGCTTGTCATTCTGGCATCGCGCCCCCGAGGCCCCCTAGAACATAAGTCGTGTGAAGAAAACGACTTAGGGAGAGGCGGGCCTTCGGCACTTGGTTCGCTTGAGAGGCCGGAGGGACTTCCAGTCAATTCTCTGTAGGAGGCGATAGCGGATGGCCAAGCAGCTCGCATTCGAGCATGAGGCGCGTGAGCACCTGCGGGCCGGGGTCGAGAAGATGGCGCGAGCCGTCCGGTCGACGTTCGGTCCCCGCGGGCGCACCGCGGTCATCGACAAGGGTTGGGGCAACCCGACCGTCACGAAGGACGGGGTGAGCGTCGCCGAGGAGGTGGACCTCAGCAACCCGTACGAAAACCTCGGCGCGCAACTCCTGAAGGAGGCCGCGACGAAGACCTCCGATGTCGCGGGGGACGGCACGACGACCGCCACGGTCCTCGCCGAGGCGATCTTCAACCAGAGCCTGCGCTTCGTCTCGGCCGGCGCGAACGTCGCCGCCGTCGGTCGCGGCATCCAGAAGGCCGTCGACAAGGTGGTCGAGTTCTTCGCCTGCTACGCGAAGAAGATCGACACGAGGGAGGAGATCGCGCAGGTCGGCACGATTGCCGCCAACGGCGACCCGGAGATCGGCAAGATGATCGCCGAGGCGATGGAAAGGGTCGGCCGCGACGGCGTGATCACCGTCGAGGAGGGCAAGGGCATCGACACCACGGTGGACGTCGTGGAGGGGATGCAGTTCGACCGCGGCTTCCAGAGCCCGCACTTCGTCACCGACGCCGACCGGATGGAGTGCTCGCTCGAGCGCCCGTTCATCCTCGTCTTCGAGGACAAGATCACGGCCGCGGCGAAGCTCGTCCCGCTGCTGGAGACCATCAGCAAGACCCAGCGGCCGCTGCTGATCATCTGCGAGGCGGTCGAGGCCGACGCGCTCGCGACTCTCGTCGTCAACAAGATGCGCGGCGTGCTGCAGGTCTGCGCCGTGAAGGCGCCGGGCTACGGCGACCGCCGCAAGGCGATGCTCGGCGACATCGCGACGCTGGTCGGCGCCGAGCCGCTCTACAAGGACCTGGGCATCGAGATCGACAAGGTCACGAGGGCCCACCTCGGCAGCGCGAAGCGCGTGACGGTGGACGCCGACAACACGACGATCATCCAGGGGGCCGGCGACGCGGCCGACGTCAGCGCCCGCGGCGCGCAGATCCGCCGGGAGATCTCCCAGACGGACAGCGAGTACGACCGGGAGAAGCTGCAGGAGCGCCTCGCGCGCCTCTCCGGAGGCGTCGCCGAGATCAACGTCGGCGCGGCGACCGAGAGCGAGATGAAGGAGAAGAAGGCGCGCGTCGAGGACGCGCTGCACGCGACCCGCGCGGCCATCGAGGAGGGCGTGCTGCCGGGCGGCGGCGTCGCGCTGATCCGGGCCCGGGACGCCGTGCTCGAGACGCTGGCGCTCGAGAACCACGACGAGCAGATCGGCGTGAAGATCGTGCGGGGCGCGCTGGCGGTGCCGGCGCAGCTCATCGCGGAGAATGCCGGCTACGACGGCGCGCTCGCCGTCAAGAAGATCCGCAACGGCAAGGACGCGATCGGCTTCGACGCCTCCACCGGCGAGACCGGCGACATGTACAAGCTCGGGATCGTGGATCCCGCGAAGGTGACGCGTACGGCGCTGCAGAACGCGGCCTCCGTGGCCGCGCTGCTGCTCTCCACCGAGGCGCTGGTGACGGACATCCCGAAGAAGGCGGAGGATGCGGGCGGCGGCGACGAGCACGGCCACCACGATCACGGCGACTTCGGGGACGAGTGGTAAGGGACGGGAGAGAAGAGATGGCAATCAAGATTCGACCCCTCAAGGACAGGATCGTCGTGCGACCGGTCGAGGAAGAGACCCGGACCGCCGGCGGCATCTACCTCCCCGACACCGCGAAGGAGCGCCCCCAGAAGGGCGAGGTCATCGCGGTGGGGCCGGGGAAGTTCATCGAGAGCAAGGGGGACCGCGTGCCGATCCCGCTGAAGACGGGCGACAAGGTCTTCTTCGGCAAGTACGCGGGCACCGAGATCCGCATCGACGGCGACGAGTACAAGATCCTCGAAGTCAAGGACGTCCTCGCCAAGTTCGAGGAATAGGAGAGCGACGTGGGCAAGCAACTGTTGTTCGACACGGAGGCGCGCCAGCGCATCCTCCAGGGCGTCAAGAAGATCACCGGCGTCGTCAAGGCCACCCTCGGCCCCGGCGGTCGCAACGTGATCCTCCAGAAGTCCTTCGGCAGCCCGGTCGTCACGCGCGACGGCGTCTCCGTCGCGAAGGAGATCGAGCTCGAGGAGCCCTTCGAGAACCTCGGCGCCAAGATGGTGCGCGAGGTCGCGAGCAAGACCAACGACCTCGCCGGGGACGGCACCACGACGGCCAGCGTGCTCGTCGAGGCGATCTATCAGGAGGGGCTGAAGGCGATGGCGGCCGGAGCGACGCCGGTGCTGCTCCAGCGCGGCATCGAGAAGGCGACCGCCGCCATCGTGAAGCGGCTCGAGAAGATGTCGACGCCGGTCGACGGGCGCAACCAGATCGTCCAGGTCGGCACGATCGCCGCGAACCACGACCGCTCCATCGGCGAACTGCTCGCCGACGCGATCGGCAAGGCGGGGAAGGACGGCGTCATCACGGTCGAGGAGGCGAAGTCGGTCGAGACCACGCTCGAGACCGTGGACGGGATGCAGTTCGACAAGGGGTTCATCTCGCCCTACTTCATCACCGACCCCGAGCAGCTCAAGTGCACGCTCGAGGACGTGTCGATCCTCTTCTACGAGAAGAAGCTGAGTTCGCTGCGCGACCTGGTCCCGGTGCTCGAACGCGTCGCGCAGAGCGGCAAGCCGATCCTCGTCGTCGCCGAGGACGTCGATGGCGAGGCGCTCGCCGCGCTCGTCATCAACCGGCTCCGCGGCACGCTGAAGGCGTGCGCGGTGAAGTCGCCGGGCTTCGGCGACCGGCGCAAGGCGATGCTCGAGGACATGGCCGTGCTGACCGGCGGCCAGTTCATCTCCGAGGACCAGGGGATGAAGCTCGAGAGCGTCGAGCTCTCGCACCTCGGCCGCGCCGAGAAGGTCATCGTCGAGAAGGACAAGACGACGATCGTCGGCGGCGGGGGCTCGAAGAAGGCGATCGCCGACCGCATCAAGCAGATCCGCACGCTGATCGAGAAGGCGACCTCGGACTACGACCGCGAGAAGCTCGAGGAGCGCCTCGCGAAGCTCGTCGGCGGCGTCGCCGTCATCAAGGTGGGCGGCAAGACCGAGACCGAGATGAAGGAGAAGAAGTTCCGGGTCGAGGACGCGCTCAACGCGACGCGCGCCGCGGTGGAGGAGGGCATCGTGCCCGGCGGCGGCGTCGCGCTGCTGCGGGCGCGGAAGGCGGTCGACACGCTGAAGCTCGACGGGGACGAGGCGATCGGCACCCGGATCCTGCACGAGGCGCTGGCGATCCCGCTCAAGACGATCGCCTCCAACGCCGGCGAGAACGGCTCGCTGGTCGCGAGCGAGATCCTCGAGAACAAGTCCCCGAACTTCGGCTACGACGCGCTCCACCGCACCTACGGGGACATGATCCAGATGGGGGTCGTCGACCCGCTGAAGGTCGTCCGCGTGGCGCTCCAGAACGCGGCGAGCCGCGCGGGGCTGATGCTCACGACGGACACCGCAATCACCGAACTGAAGGAGAAGGAGAAGGCGGCGGTCGGTGCCACCGCCTGAGCCCACCCCCCCCGAACCATCCAGCAAGCGGGGGCGCAGGCCCCCGCTTTTTTTTATTGATGAGTCCCGCGGCCGGAAAGCGCGATTACTACGAAATCCTCGGAGTCCCGAAGAACGCGGACGCCGACGCGATCAAGCGTGCCTACCGGAAGATCGCGCTGCGCGACCACCCGGACAAGAACCCGGGCAACAAGGAGGCGGAGGAGCGGTTCAAGGAGTCGGCGGAGGCCTACGAGATCCTCAGCGATCCGGAGAAACGCGCCGCCTACGACCGCTTCGGCCACGCGGGGGTAGGCGGGGGGGGACCCCAGTTCACCTCCGTCGAGGACATCTTCGGCGCCTTCGGCGACATCTTCGGGGGGCGCGGGGGCGGCAGCGTCTTCGAGGACCTCTTCGGGGGCGGACGCTCGCAGCGCGGGCGGCAGGGCGGGGCCCACCTGAAGGTGGACATCGAGATCTCGCTCGACGAGGTGCGCTCCGGCGCGAAGAAGACGATCGAGATCCAGCGCAACGAGTCCTGCAAGCAGTGCCACGGCAGCGGCGCGAAGGCCGGCACGTCGCCGAAGCGCTGCCCCGACTGCGGAGGCCACGGGCACATCGTCCGTTCCCAGGGGTTCTTCGCGATGCGCAGCACCTGCCCGCGCTGCCACGGCACCGGGGAGGTCATCGACGCGCCCTGCGCCCGTTGCGGCGGCTCCGGCAAGGTCCCGGAGTCGCGGCAGGTCACGGTGACGATCCCGCCCGGCGTCGACAGCGGGATGCAACTGCGCCTCTCCGGCGAGGGGGAGGCCGGACCGCGGGGCGGCGGCCGGGGCGACCTCTTCTGCGAGATCCACGTCGCCCCGCACCCGCTCCTCCGGAGGCAGGGGGAGGATCTGCTCCTCGATCTGCCCATCGGCTATGCGCAGGCGGCGCTGGGCACCGAGCTCGAGGTCCCGACGCTGCAAGGGCGGAGCAAGCTGACGATCCCCGCGGGAACCCAGCCCGGCACCGTGTTGCGGATGCGAGGGCAGGGGCTGCCGCGCCTCGACGGCTACGGCGTCGGCCACCAACTCGTCCGGGTGCAGATCGAGGTACCCACACGGTTGACCGGCGAGCAGGTCGAACTGCTGAAGCGATACGCCGAGATGGAGGAGCAGCAGGTGGGGTCGAGGCAGAGGGGCTTCTGGGACAAGGTGCGCGAGATCTTCGAATGAACCACGCCGAAGAAGAAGACACCCTCGAGTCGGAGGCCCCCGTCGGCCCGCCGACACCCGGCCCGACGCCGGAAGAGCTCGCCGAGGAGTGGCGCGACAAGTACCTGCGCACGCTGGCCGAACTCGACAACTATCGCAAGCGCTCCGACCGCGAACGCGAGGCGGCCCGCCGCTACGCCCTCGAGGGGCTGATGCGCGACCTGCTGCCGCTGCTCGACGGCCTCGAAGCGGCGCTCGGCGCCCAAGGCGACCTCGCGTCGATCCAGGACGGCATCCGCCTCGTCCTGCAGACGTCGCTCCGCGTCCTTACCGACCGGGGACTCGAGGCGATCCCCGCCGTCGGCCAGATGTTCGACCCCCGGATCCACGAAGCGGCCGGCGTGGCCATCGACGCGAAGCTCGCTCCGGGGACGATTATCCGCGAAGACAGGCCGGGCTACCGCCTCCACGACCGGATCCTGCGCCCGAGCGCCGTTCACATCGTCGTGGCGCCGCAGCCGAAAGAAGAGAACGGCGGAGTCGAACCGCGCGAGGCCGCCCCGCCGGGCGACGACGTCGAGGAGTAGCATGCCGACCTACGACTACCGGTGCGACGCCTGCGGCCGCGAGATGGCGCAGTTCCAGGGGATCAAGGAGGCGGCGCTGAAGAAGTGCCCCGGCTGCGGCAAGAACAAGCTGCGGCGCCTGATCGGCAGCGGGGCCGGCATCATCTTCAAGGGCAGCGGCTTCTACGAGACCGACTACAAGCGGTCGCGCTCGCCGGCACCGAACGGAGGCCCGAAGGAGGGCGCTGCGCCCTCCAAGCCCGCCGACCCGGCCCCCGCGACCCCCCCCAAGAAGCAGAGCGACAAGAAGGCCGAGTAGCCGGCGCCGTCACTGTTCCAGCGGCGCGCTCTCGATCGAGACCGTCGTGCGCCGCGTCGGCACGCCCTGCGCCGAGGCGCGGACGGTGATGCGCGCGACGGCGACCGCGTCGGGCGCGAGCGTGGCGATCCGCCAGACGAGCATGCCGTTCTCGGCGCGCTCGACCTCCTGCGGCGCCGCTTCGACGGCGAACTCGCCCGGGCCGCTCTCGACGACGGCGATGCGCGCGAGCGGTTGCCGCGTCAGGTTGCGCACCCGGAGCGTCACGTCGAAGAGTTCGCCCGGCCGCGTCTCCGCCGGGGACTCCCGTTCGAGCCGCAGCAGGTTCGGCAACCCCTCGATGCCGGGGAACGACAGCGAAGCCGGCCGCGGCGCCGGAGGCGGCGAAGGGGCCGCAGGCGCGGAGCCCTCGGTGATGCCGAGTTCCGTGATGCCCACCAGCGTCGCCACGCGATGGACCTCGCGCAACTCCTCGGTGACGCCGCGGATCCGGATGCGCAGCCGCTGCGGCTCCGAGAGCGCGATGCGCAGGTCGCGCTTCAGCCTGCCGCCGGTGGAGGCGAAGGTGTACCAGTAGCCGGGCGCCGGGTTCGGGTAGGGGAAGTCGGCGGCGACGCAATCCTTCCAGTCGCCGTTGCGATAGGGTTCGAAGGGGATCGGGCGGAAGGGGTTCTTCGGGTCGTCGATCGCCGCCTCGGCGTCGTTGGCTTCGAGGTAGATGCCCGAAGTGGTGCCCCGCGCCTTCCCGGTCTTCGAGAGGCGGTAGAGACCGCTCTTGAACTCGAGGTGGAGCACGACCTCCATCGCCGGCGCGCTCATCTCGTGCAGGAACTCGACCGGCGGGCGGTACTGCGTCGCGCCGTCGAGGAAGGCGCGCATCTCGAAGGTGCGCGAGTCGCGCCCGGGCGAGGCAGGTGCCACGAGGGGGAGCAGGGCGAGCAGGGTGAGAGAAGTGCGTACCATGCCAGCCGTCGCGCAATCCGCGTACCAAGGCGGAAGTGGGGGGGCTCGGGGGGGGGAACGTCCCCTGTCGGGGACAGCCGTCTTCAGCGGGGGACCGCGGGAGATTCGCCGCCGGGGAGCGGCACGAGGCCTTGGGCCGCGAGGTGGGCGGCAATCGCCTCCGCGGCGAGAGAGTGGCCGGCCTTGTTGGGATGGATGATGTCGTCGGGGCGGGCCCGGAAGGTGTCGAGTCCGGCCTTGCGGAAGGTCTCGAGCAGATCGAGCAGGCCGAAACCGTGCTGCTTCGCGAGAGCCGCCACGTGGTCGTGGGCGGCTTGGTGGGGGTAGCCGCTTTCGCCGCCGCTGTCGAGGTAGGGGAAGACGACGACGAGCACCGGCACGCGATAGTCCCGCGCGAGCTGCGCGAGATCGCGGAATGCCACCGAGACGAGGTCCTCGCCGATCCGGTAGCGGAGCCGGGCCCAACGCAGCCTGATCTGGTCCCAGAGCATGCAGCCGGAGTGGAGGAAGTAGCGCGTTGCGCCGCCGTCGTGGCCCCAGAGGACACCGTCGTTGAGCACGTATCCGAGGAGGATCAGGTCCGGTTCGTACGCGAGGACCTTGGTCCGGATGAGTTCAAACTCCTGCAGCGAGTTGTAGCCGCCGACCCCCATGTTGAAGAGATCGAGGTTCGCCCCGGTCCGCGTGAGGAGAAGCTGTTCGAGCCTTTTGGGGTAGGTCTCGTCGGACTGCACCTCCCATCCGACCGTCACCGAGTCGCCTACGGCAGCGATCCGGAAGCGCCCCGGAGGCTTCGGTTCGAACTCCCGGTCGCGAAACCCGGCCGCGTTCGTCCGGACTTGGATCTCCGTGCCGGGATAGAGCGCCTCGTGGCTGGGCCTCATCTCGTAGACCAACCGCGCGTTTTCGGATCGCACGAAGAGATACCGCTTGTCCTCGTGCTTGGCCAGCGAGTCGTGATAACGGATCCGCAATGCCACTTCGATGATCCCGAGCACGAAAAGGAGCAGGCTGAGCGAGAAGAGCAGCTTCTTCCAAGTGGGGAGCGGCGGCGGCAGCGGCTGCGGTGTCCGCTCTCGCGGCTGCTCGACTCCCATCCCGTCCGCATCCATGGGCCGCCGATCTTACCGCGCTTCAGCCCCCTTGGTGACCCACCCTTGCATTACAAGTCGTTGACTGACGGCAAGTTAGGAAGGAAGAGTGCGGATGCGGCGTCCGCACTCCACCGCGTCAGTGGAACTTCTGGCGCACCGGAGCCGGCGAGGACCCAACCGCGCCGCTAGCTGCAGTCAATTGGTCCGCACACGCAGGACACAACCCGTTTCAAGACAAGCGCTTGCGTCGCGCCGGTGGCGTGACTGCCGGGGCTAGGTGAGGACTTCGGGGGGGCCATCGGTGACGAGGAGGTTGTCCTCGATGCGGATGCCGCCGAAGTCGTGCATGCGGTCGACGCGCGCCCAGTCGACGTCGGCGGCGTGGCGTTCGCGCAGCGCCGGGTCGTCGAGCAGGGCCGGGATGAAGTAGATCCCGGGCTCGATCGTCACCGTGAAGCCGGGCTCGAGCGGCAGGTCGAGACGGAGGTACTTCAGCGTCGCCCGAGGGTTCGGCGTCCGCGGCGGCGCGCTGTCGCCGTCCCGCACGCCGAGGCCGACGAGGTGGCCGATGCCGTGGGGGAAGAAGAGTGCGTGGGCGTCGCGCTCGACGAGATCCTGCGGGCTGCCACGCAGGATCCCCGCATGCACGAGACCGCGCGCGAGATCGAGCGACGCGAGAAGGTGGACCTCGCGATACTGGGTGCCGGGAAGGCAGCGGGCGATCGCGTTTCGCTCCGCCTCGAGAACGATCGCGTGCAACTCCCTCTGCTCCGGCGTCACGACAAAGGTGCGCGTGACGTCGGCACAGTAGCCGTCGATCTCGGTGCCCGCGTCGATCAGCACCAGATCGCGCTCGCCGACCTTTCGCGCCGACGGTGTCGAGTGGAGGATGGCCGCGTTCGGACCGGACCCGACGATCGTGCCGTACGCCGCGCGCTCGCCGCCGGCCCGGAAGAAGGCCGCCTCGAGCTCGATCTGGATCCCTCGCTCGGTGGCTCCCGGCCGGATGAACTCGCGCACCTCCGCGAAGCCTTTCGCCGTCGCCGCCGCCGCCCTGCGCATGCGGTCGATCTCGGCCGGGTCCTTCCTCCGCCGGATCTCCTTCAGCGCGTCGCGCAGCGCCGCACGGAGGTCCGGCGTCCCCCGCACCCCCTGGAGTTCGCACCCGAGTTGCGCGATCGGCCGCCCGGCGCGCTGCTTGAGCCATCCGTCGAGATCGGTGAGCGGGCGCGCGTTCCGCTCTGGCGCGCTCTCCCAGACGCGCTGCGCCTGGCTCGGCACCGGGGCGAAGTGGCTCCACCCCTCGCGCGGATCGAAGGCGAGGACCGCTTCGGCGAGCGCGTCGTCGGCGAGATAGCGGTACTCGGGGTGGGGGAGGAAGGGGTAGGTCTGGTCGCCGCTGCCCTCGATCGGGACGAGGCCGCCCGCGCCGATCACGACGACCTCGCGCGTCAGGTTCCAGCGACGGACGACGCGTTCGCGTCGTGCGGTGAGATCGTGGGGAGCCATCACTCCTTCGTGTAGGTCGTATCGCCGTATTGGGGGGGGGCGTGGGGGCCGGAGGGAGACGGCGAGAGTTCGCCGACGGCGGAGTCGAGGTAGACCTTCCGCACCGTCATCGCGCCGACGTAGGTGTCGCCGCGCCGGAGTTGCACCTCGTCGCCCGGCTCGACGCCGTCGAGGATGCCGATGGAGATCAGCACCATCGAGTCGCGGACCGAGAGGACCTGCGCGGGCGGGAGCACCCGGCGCGCCTCGGAGGAGCGGCGCGAAAGCTGCTCCCGAAGCTGGCGGTTCTGCTCGCGTAGCCGCTGCACCTCGCCGCTGCTGCATGCGAAAAGAAGGAACGGAAGAAGCAGCAAGCGCCGCATTGGGCGCCGATTGTAAGCTCGCGCGCGCGCCGCGGCCTCCCGCTTCCGCCACGACTCCCGCGGCCCCTGTGTCACGGCGTGCCGTGGCTCGACGATGCAACTTCTTGCAGTGGAACGGTTTACGGGGGGAGGACCCGCAACCACCAGGCCGCCCTTGTGCGCGAGGGATCATCTCAGTAGTCTTCCTGCTGCTCGAGGTCATGGCTCGGCGCCTCGCTGCGTGGCGTAGTGCCGGGCGCACGAACCTGTCTCGGTCCGCAATTGCGCGTTCGGGGCCGAACTGAGTTGGGACTCGGGCGCGATGAGGAGGTCTTCATGCTTCGCCTTGGTGCGTTCCTCCCTGCGATCCTGTTGCTGTCGTCGGTCGGCGGCTGCGGAGACTGCAATCCCCTCACGGCGGGCCAGGTGGGTGCGCCGGGCTTCGTCTTCTCCACGGCCGCGGAGTTCGACGAGGGCACGCTCACCAATCTGGTCCACGACGGGCCGACGGGCGGGCAGCTCAAGCTGAGCGGCTCCACGCAGACCTTCCCCTTCATCTGGATCGCGCTCTCCGCCAGGGGAACGATCTGCAAGATCGACACGAATACGGGAGAGATCCTCGGCGAGTACCGCACGGCGCCCGAGACGGAAGGCTTTTCCAATCCGTCCCGCACAACCGTCTCGCTGAACGGGAGCGCCTGGGCGGGCAACCGGGCCGCCGCCTCCGTCGTCCATGTGGGACTCATCGAAGCGAATCAAGCGGTCGACCGCAACGGGAACGGCGTGATCGACACATCGACCGGGTACGGCGATGTGAGGCCTTGGCCGAATGCCAGCGGCGTCGACAGCGACGGGGGCGTCGAGACCGCCGAGGACGAGTGCATCCTGCACTTCGTCCGGACCTCCGCGACAGCGACGCGCCACGTGACCGTGAATGCGGACAACAACGTCTGGGCGAGCGGCAGATTCGGCAGCAACGATGCGGTATTCGACTTGATCGACGGCGAGACCGGGGCCATCCTGAGGACCGAAGGCCCCTTCAACGCGGGCGGCTATGGTGGCGTCATCGACAGGAACGGAGTCCTTTGGTCCGCGAGCTCGGACGGCAATCTGCTCCGATGGGATCCCAATGCGCCGCTGTCGGGAACCAACCCCACCTATATCGGGGTCCCGAACTACGGTCTCGCCGTGGACGGCTTCGGCAACATCTGGGTCACGGCGCTTTCGGGCAATCTCGTATCCAAGCTGGCGCCCGACGGCACTCTCCTCGGCAGCTTCCAGCACGGGAGCAACAACGCACAGGGACTCGCCATCGACTCGAACAACCACGTCTGGGTCAGCTCCTCGCTCGTCGGCCTCGACACCGTCGGCCACCTCCTCAACGACGGCACATTCCTGGGAAACGTGGCGGGAGTAGGCAGCGGCAGCACCGGCGTCGCGATCGACTCGAACGGCAAGATCTGGACTGCCAATATCGTCGCCAGCAACGCCACCCGCATCGATCCGAGCGCGGGACCCATCGGCTCGGACGGCGTGACCCCCATCGGCGCCGTCGACCTCACCGTCGACCTGCCCGGGGCCAGTCCCTACAACTACAGCGACATGACGGGGGCCGTCGCCCTGAGCACGACCAACCCCCAAGGCACGTGGCGCGTCGTGAAGAACTCCGGCGCAGCCGGTACGGAGTGGACGAGGATCGTCTGGAACACCCAGCCGGAGGGGCAGGAGCCGCCCGGCTCCAGCATCACCTTGGAGGCGCGCGCGGCGGACACCGTCGTCGCGCTGGGTGGCAAGTCGTTCCTCCCCGTTTCGAACGGTGTCGTCTTCTCGCTCGTCGGGCAGCACATCGAGGTGCGCGTCAAGCTCACTCCCAACGGGAGCGGCGCAAGCCCCGTACTCTCCGATGTGGCGGTCCACTTCAGGACGCCATAGCCGAAGCGCCGGCGTCGGCCGCCTCTCGGGGCACCCCCCCGCGAGCAGTGTCACAGTCGCGATGAGCGCTCCGCCCAATGGAGCCTTGCCGACCGTGCACGCGGGTTTTGCTGGACTTCGCGGCGGGTCGGCCGCAAGGGCTGGCCGGGCGCCCTGCCGTACAGTCCCGCCGCCGCGCCTTCGGCGAATGCCTTTGCGACCACCTGCTCCTCGCCGCTGTGAAAGCAGATGATCGCGACGCGCCCTGAAGGCCGCAACACATAGGGCAGGACGCGCAGAAGCTGCCGCAAGCCCTCCTCCTCGCGGTTCACGGCGGTGCGGATCGCCTGGAAGGTGCGCGCGGCGGGATGCAGGTCGAAGGAGGACGCCCGCCGGTGGCGGGGGGCGAGCCCCTTCGCCTCGAGCACGATGCGCACGAGGTCCTTCGTCGTCTTCACCAGGCGGGCCGCCGCCGCCGCGTGAACCGTCGTCGCGATCCTCGGCGCGTCCGCCTCCTCCCCCGCGGAGGCGAGCCACTGGGCCAGTTCGCCCTCCCCCACGGCCGCGAGCCACTCCGCCGCGGTCGCCCCGCGGCTTCGATCCATCCTCATGTCGAGAGGGCCATCCCGCTTGAACGAGAACCCGCGGGCGGGATCATCGATCTGCATCGACGAGGCCCCGAGGTCGGCGAGAACCAAGTCGGCGCTCTCGAGCCCCTCCGCGCGAAGCGCCTTCCCGATCCCAGCAAAACTCATGTGATGCGTGCGGATGCCGATTCCCTTCGCCCCGAGGCGGCGCGCCGTTCCGGCGAGCGCCTCCCCGTCCAGATCGAGGCCGAGGAGGAGGCCCTCCGGTGCGATGCGCGCCGCGATCGCCTCCGCGTGTCCGCCGTGGCCCAGCGTGCAATCGATCGCGATCCCCCCTGGAGAGGGCCGGAGCGCTTCGATCACTTGGGGGAGCATCACGGGAAGGTGGGAGCCGGCGGGCGTCTGCCCGCGGGCGATCACCTTCGCGACCTCGCCAGGATGGCGCTCGGGAGCGAGCTCCTTGTACTTCTCGTCGAAACGGCGCGGGTGCGTCCCGCGGTACCTCTTGCGGCGGGGAGGCGCCACGCGTCTAACCCTCCTCCCACGCCCGGAGGCGGCGCACGCCAGGTCCCCTCGCGCTGCCGGGGAGGGAGTCGGCGGCAACCATCTCCTTCCGCGTCATTGCAGGGGGCCTCGGGGGCAGCACGATCAGCCGTGACTTTCGCATCGCCTCGCACTCGCCCGCGCGGACGCGGGCCCTCCGTGCAGGCACGTTGATCGTCCGTCCGCTGTTTCGGGGGGGGGAAATCGCCATTCCGGCCCTCATCCAATCCTAGAGCCCGCATTATTCACCAGCGCGACGGCGCGTGCGGGAAAGTCCTGCGTGGAAGATCGCGCGCACGAGGAGTGGACTCGGTTGCGCACATCGACCGTCGCTTCCGGGCGGTCCGCACCGCCCGGGAGGGGGGGTGACCGACGGGTGCGGGCCGGGGCGGGCGATCCGCACACGAGCGGCGCAACGCCTTGCGCTGGAGAGGCTTCCGGTCGTCCGGCAGCCTGCGTGTCACCCGTTTCGGTAAGCTCATGCGATGGCGATGGGCGGCCTCGCGGATGCCGATCTCTTGGGGCGGCTCGTCTCGTTCGACACGACGAGCAGCGAGAGCAACCTCGCCTGCGCCGAGTTCATATGCGACTACGGCGGGAGGGGGGAGCGGCTGCCGTCGCCGGATGGGCGCAAGGCCAACGTGCTGCTGCGCTTCGGACCCCCGCCGACCGGAGACCGGGCGGGCCTCCTGCTGAGCGGCCACATGGACGTCGTGCCCGCCGGCGAGGGCGGCTGGAGCAGCGACCCCTTCCGCCTCACCGACCGCGGCGACCGCCTCGTCGCCCGCGGCGCCTGCGACATGAAGGGGTTCCTCGCCCTCGCGCTGAACGTCGCGCGGCAAGCCGGCAGCCTCGGGGCACCGCTCGTCCTCCTCTTCACCTACGACGAGGAGGTGGGGACGCTCGGCGCCCGACACTTCGTCGAGACCTTCCCCGACCCCGGGAGCCTGCCCGCAAGCGCGATCATCGGCGAGCCGACCGAACTCCGCGTCGTGCGGATGCACAAGGGCCATCTCAAGATGCGCGTCACGATGGAGGGGCGGAGCGCCCACAGCGGCTACCCGCACCTAGGCCGCAACGCGATCGAAGCGATGGCGCGCGTGCTCGTCGCGCTGCGCGGCCTGCGCCATCAGCTCGAACAGGAGGGGGGGCCCAACGCGGCCGCCTTCCCCGAGGTGCCCTTCGTGCCGCTGAACGTCGGTTGCATCCACGGCGGCACCGCCGTCAACGTCGTCCCCGACCGCTGCGTGCTCGACTTCGGCATCCGGCTCCTGCCGGGCATGGAGCGCGATCCGCTCGTCGAACGCATCCGCGCCAAGATCGAGGCGGCGGCGGGGCCCGACATTTTCCGCGTCGAGACCACCGGCGAGAGCCCGCCGATGCTGCTGCCCGCCGGCGCACGCATCCACGAGGAGCTCCGCCGCCTCGTCGGCCAGCGCACGGAGGCGAGCGTATCGTTCGCGACCGACGCCGGCTGGCTCGCGACGGCCGGCATCGACTGCGCGATCTTCGGCCCCGGCTCGATCGAGGAGGCGCACAAGCCCGACGAGAGTGTCCCGAAGGCCGATCTGCGGGGGGCGCGGGGGGTGCTGGAGCGGGCGGTGGAGCGCTTCTGCCGGTGACGACGATCGAGGCCGATCTGACCTGGACCGGCGAACGGTTCGAGCGCGGCATCCAGGTGCTCTGCCGCGGCGATACGATCCGCCATGTCGGCGCTCTCGGGCGCAAGGTCGACGTGCGGCTGCGGGAGCGGGCGCTGCTGCCCGGATTCGTGAACGCCCACTCCCACGCCTTCCAGCGCGGCCTGCGCGGGCTCGGCGAGGTCCCGGGGAGTTTCTGGAGCTGGCGGGAGGGGATGTACCGCCTTGCGGAGGGGCTGGTCGAGGAGTCGTTTCGCGCGATCTCTATCGACGCCTTCCGCGAGATGCGCGCGGCGGGGATCACGACCGTCGGCGAGTTCCACTACCTGCACCACGGGGGCGCCAAGGAGGACTTCCGCTTCGACGAGGTCATTCTCGGCGCCGCCGCGGAGGCCGGGGTCCGGATCGTGCTGCTGCTCGCCTACTACAACGCCGGCGGCTTCGGCAAGGCGCTCGAGCCGCGCCAGCGCCGCTTTCGCACCGTCTCGCGGGAGCGCTACTGGCGCCAAGTGGACCACCTCGCGACGCTGGCGAAGGTCGGCGCCGCCGTCCACAGCGTTCGCGCCGCCTCCCGGGAGGAGTTGCGCGACATCGCCCGGGAGGCGAAGCGGCGCGGGATGGTCTTCCACCTCCACCTCGAAGAGCAGCGGCGCGAGATCGACGAGTGCGTGGCCGCCTACGGCGTGCGGCCGATGCGCCTCCTGCTCGACCACGTCGACGTGGACGGGAGCGTCACCGCCGTACACTGCACCCACACGGCTCCGGAGGAGATGGACGCCTTCCGGGAGCGCGGCGGGCGCGTCTGCCTCTGCCCGCTCACCGAGGCCAACCTCGGCGACGGGATCGGCGACGCGGGGCGGATGGGGGCGCGCTGCCTCGGCAGCGACGGCAACGCGCGCATCTCGATGTTCGAGGAGATGCGCTGGCTCGAGTACGCGCAGCGCCTGCGGCGCGAGGAGCGCGGCGTGCTGGAACCGAAGGCTCTGCTCGACGCCGCGACGGTCGAGGGGGCGCGCGCGCTGGGCGTCCCGGCGGGACGCATCGCCCCCGACTGCTGGGCCGACCTCGTCGCGATCGACCTCGGCGCGCCGTCGCTGCGCGGCCGGACCGACGAGACCCTGCTCGGCTCGATCCTCTTCGGCTCCGGCGAAAGCCTCATCGCCGAGAGCTGCGTCGGGGGCCGCTGGCTAGAATGCCCCCCGTGAAGTCCCAAATCGTCATCGCCAACTGCGGCGGCTTCTGGGGGGACGACCCGACCGCGGCGCGGCGGCAGGTCGAGGGCGGCCCCATCGACTACCTCGTCATGGACTACCTCGCCGAAGTCACGATGGCGATCCTCCAGAAGCAGAAGCTCAAGAACCCGCAGCAGGGGTTCGCCGCCGACCTGCTGGTCCAGCTCCGCGATGTACTCAAGCCCTGCCTCGAGCGGGGCATCCGGATCATCACGAACGCGGGAGGCGTGAACCCCCTCGCCTGCCGGGCGGCGGTCGAGAAGCTCGCGAAGGAACTCGGCGTCGCCGACCGGCTCAGGGTCGGCGTCGTCCTCGGCGACGACATCTTCGGCGATCTCGACGCGCTGCTCGGCGCGGGAGAGACGCTCTCCCACATGGAGTCCGGCGCCCCTCTCTCGACGATCCGGTCCAAGGTCCTTTCGGCCAACGTCTACCTCGGCGCGCGGCCGGTCGCCGAGGCGCTCGCCCGGGGCGCCAACGTCGTCCTCTGCGGCCGCGTCACCGACACCGCCGTCACCCTTGCGCCGATGCTCCACGAGTTCGGCTGGTCCGACGGCGACTGGGACCGGCTCGCGAGCGGCATCATCGCGGGCCACATCATCGAGTGCGGCACGCAGTGCACCGGCGGCAACTTCACCGACTGGAAGAAGGTCGCTAGCTTCGATCGGATCGGCTACCCGCTCGTCGAGGCGCGTCCCGACGGCACCTTCACCGTCACGAAGCACCCGGGTACCGGCGGCCTCGTCTCCGTCCACACCGTCAGCGAACAGCTCGTCTACGAGATGGGCGCCCCCGCCTATCTCTCCCCCGACTGCGTCGCCCACTTCGACTCGATCCGTCTCGTGCAGCAGGGCGAGGACCGCGTCGCCGTCAGCGGCATCCGCGGCGGGCCGGCACCGGCGAAGCTGAAGGTGTCCGTCTCGTTCGAGGAGGGCTATCGCGCCTTCGGCCGGCTGCTCGTCAGCGGGCCCGAGGCGCTCCCGAAGGCGCAGAGGGTTGCCGAGGCGTTCTGGGAGAGCGTAGGGGGCGCGGGGGGGTACGAGAGCGCGCTGACGCAGTATGTCGGCTGGGACGGTTGCCATCCGTCGGTGACCGGCGGCGAGCCGGGGGAGATCCTGCTGCAAGTCGGCGTGCGCGACCCCGACGAGAAGAAGATCAACGACCGGTTCGCGCCCCAACTGGTCCCGAAGGTGCTCTCGACGGTCCCCGGCATCACCTACCTCTCCGACCAGGGGCGCCCCCGCGCGAGCGGCGTCGTCGGCTACTGGCCGGCACTCATCTCGCGGGAGCGCGTGACGAGCCGCGTGCTGGTCGGCGAGCGCGAGGTCTCGGTGCCCTCCGCCGTCGCGGCTTCCCCCGCGCGCCCGTTCGCCCCCCCCCGGCCCCCCCCCGTTTCGCCGCGGCCGGTGGGCCGCACCCGCAAGGTGCCCCTCCTCCGCCTCTGCCTCGCCCGGAGCGGCGACAAGGGCGACACCGCCAACATCGGCGTGATCGGCCGCTCGCCGGCCATCTACGAGTGGATGGTGGCAAGTCTGACGCCCGGGTTCGTCAAGGAGCGGTTCGGGTCGATCTGCCGCGGCGAGGTCGAGCGGTTCGAGGTCGCCAACCTGCTCGCGCTGAACTTCCTGCTGCACGAGAGCCTCGGCGGCGGCGGCACGCTCTCGCTGCTCGTCGATGCGCAGGGCAAGACCTACTCGCAGTTCCTGCTCGCGGCCGAGGTGGCTGTCGACGAGGCGCTGATCCCCGCATGATCCTCGAGCGGATCCGGGAGCGGGCGCGCGCGCTGCGGAGGCGGATCGTGCTGGCGGAGCCGGAGGATCCGCGGATGCAGGCGGCGGCGCGGGAGTTGCGGGAGCAGGGGCTGGTGACGCCGATCCTCGCCGTGCCGGCGCTGATCGAGGCGCACCGGGAGAGGCTTGCCGCGCTGCTCTGGGAGCGGCGGCGCGGGAAGGGGATGAGCGAGGGGGAGGCGCACGAGGCGGCGGCCGATCCGCTGCTCTTCTCGGCGTTGATGGTGCGGGCGGGGGAGGCGGACGGCTTTGTCGGCGGGGCGGTTGCGACGACCGCCAAGACGGTGAGGGCCGCCCTCTGGGGCATCGGTCTCGCCCCGGGGGTCAAGACGCTCTCGAGCTTTTTCGTCATGGTCTTTCCCGGCGACCGGCCCTTCCTCTTTGCCGACTGCGGCGTCGTGCCCGAGCCCACGCCGGAGCAGCTTGCGGAGATTGCCGTGATGTCCGCCCGGTCGGCCGGGCTCTTCCTCGACCAGCCCCCCTCCGTGGCGCTGCTCAGCTTCGCCACGAGGGAGAGCGCGAGCCACCCGTCGGTGGAGAAGGTCCGGGAGGCGACCCGGCTCGCCCGGGCGCTGCGGCCGGATCTGGCCCTCGACGGGCCGCTCCAAGGGGACGCGGCGCTGGTCCCGGCCGTGGCGGCCACCAAGGCGCCGGGGAGCCCGGTGGGGGGGAGGGCCAATGTGCTGGTCTTCCCCGACCTCGGGGCGGGGAACATCGCCTACAAGCTGGCGGAGCGCCTCGCCGGCGCCACGGCGCTGGGCCCGATCCTCCAAGGGCTCGACCGGCCGGCCAATGACCTGAGCCGGGGGTGTACCGCCTCGGACATCGTTCTCGTCGCCTGCATCACCGCCCTTCAGGCTGGGGGGTGAACCGGAGCGGACGAACGGGTACACTTCCGCCATGATGGCGGCCTCCCGCGTCCGTTGCCCGACCTGCCGGGCGCCCGTAGAGAGGGATCCCCAATCGAGGCCGAAGAGCTACCCCTTCTGCTCCGACCGGTGCCGGCTCGTCGACCTCCACCGCTGGCTGACCGGCGCCTATGCGATCCCGGTCGCGGCGCCGACCCCGGAGGATTTCCAGGAGGCGGCGCGAGGCCTTCCGGAGGGGGGGGGGGAGTGAGCGACGAGCGGATCGAGTTTGTCGAGGTGCTGCGCCGGGCGCGCCGCTGCGCCTCGGACATGAGGAAGATCTTCCTCGGCCTCTACGGCCTGCTTCTGTTCGTGCCCATTGCCTTCGTCATCGTCGGCACCGGCCGGGCGATGCTCGGGGGGCCCGGGGGGTACGGAGGCGAGATCGGCGCGACCTTTCTGAGACCCGTCCAGGCGACGCTCGCCTTCTTCGCCGACGGCTACGCGGCGGGCCGCTGGGGGCTCATGACGATGGTCGTCCTCGGCGTCTGGCTCGCCGCGATGCTGATCGGCTCCTTCTTCGGCCTCGCCTTGACGCGCATGGCGGCGGTCGAGCTCACCTGCCAGCGCCGCGCCGAGGTCGGAGAGGCCTTCCAGTTCACCCGACGCCACTGGCACTGGGCCTTCCTGACGCCGGCGAGCCTTCTCGTCGGGACCGTGCTGCTGCTCGTGCTCGCGGCGCTGCTGCTCGGGCTCGGGCGGGCCTCCGACTACATGGTCGTCGTCGCGGCGCCGCTCGCGATCCTCCTCGTCGGCGCGGCGGTGATCCTGATCGTCGGGCTGCTGGGCGGCGGGCTGCTCGCGTGGCCGGCCATCGCCACGGAGTGGAGCGACGCCTTCGACGCGGTCACCCGCGTCTATGGCTACAGCTTCGCGCACTCCTACCGGATCCTGCTCTACCGGATCGGCGCATGGGCGGCGTGGCTTGGGGCGGTCGTGACCCGCGGCCTCCGGGCTGCGCTCGTGCTCGGCCTCTTCTACGTCGCGTTGACGGTGGGCCTCGGCCCCGAGAAGACGAAGGGGCTGCTGGACGGCGTGCTGCTCGAGCCGCCCGGCCGCTCGCCCTTCCCCGCCTCGCTCGCAGGCTGGACCGTGCTCGCCTGCGGCGCGATCCTGCTGACGCTGCTGCTCGCACGGCTGCTCGTCTTCCGCGTCGTGCTGCACCAGATGGTCTACCTGCTGCTGCGCCTCAGGATCGACAAGGTCCCCTTCGACAACATCGACGGCTACCGCCCCGACGACTCGGACTACGATCCCACGGCACAGGGGTTCGAACTGGTCGAGGTCGAAGGCGAGATCCCGGCGGAATGACCGAGGCCCCCCTCTACGAGGTCTTCTCCTCGGTGCAGGGCGAGGCGACGCGGGTCGGCGAGCGCCACCTCTTCGTGCGCCTCGCCGGCTGCGACCTCGAGTGCAGCTTCTGCGACACGCCCGCGTCGCGGAGGATCCCGGAGCGGGCGCGGCTCTTCCACCCCGACGGCCTCCGCGAGGCGCAGAACCCGCTCGGCCGCGACGCTCTCGATGCGTGGGTCGTCGAACTCGACCGCGCGGCGGGCCCGCACCATGCGCTGTCGCTCACCGGCGGCGAGCCGCTGCTCTTTGTCGACTACCTGAGGCCGCTCTGCGCCCGCTGGCGCGGGCGCGGCCTGCCGGTGCTGCTCGAGACCGGGGGACACCGGCCGGAGGAACTTCAGGCGCTGATCGACGACGTCGACATCGTGATGGCCGACATCAAGCTCGCATCGTCGGCCGGCACCGCCGCCGACCCGGCCGCAACCCGCGCCTTCCTCGCCATCGCGTCGCGCCGCGAGTGCGCGGTCAAGATCGTCGTGTCGGCGCGGACGACCGCCGACGAGGTGAAGGCGGCGGCGCTCCTTGTCCCCGCGCCCCTGATCCTCGTCCTCCAGCCGGTGAGCGGCGCCCGTTTCGAGCCGCCGACGGGAGAGCACCTGCTCGCGCTCCAGCGCGCCGCGATGGCGGTCCATCGCGCGACGCGCGTCATCCCCCAGACCCACCGTCAGCTTCACCTGCGTTGAGCGCGCTGCTCGAGGGGCCGCTGCTGCGGTCGGTGCTCCGCGTCGGGCTTCCCGCGGCGCTCTTCCAGATCCTGATCTTCGCGAACAACTTCGTCGACTACCAGTGGGTGCAGGTGCTCGGGCCCGAGGCGGCGGCGGGGCAGACGGCGGGCTGGACGATCCTCTGGACGCTCTTCTCGGTCGCGCAGATCTTCAGCATCGGCATCACCGCCATCGTCGCCCGCCGCACCGGGGAGGGGGAGGCCGCCGCCGCGACCCACGCGGCGCGCCACGGGCTGCGCGGGGCGCTGCTCGCGTCGCTCGTCGTCGGCGGGGGCGGATGGTTCCTCGTGCCGCTGCTGATCGAAGGCAACGCCGCCTCCCCGGCGGCCGCGGCGCACACCCTCGACTATCTGCGGACGGCGTGTGTGGGGGCGCCGCTGATCTTCCTCTTCCATGGTTGCGAGGGGATCTTCAAGGGGCGCGGGGACATGAGGCGGCCGCTCTACGCGGTGGCCGGCGCGGTCGGGCTCAATCTCCTGCTCGATCCGCTGCTGATCCACGTGGCCGGGCTCGAAGTGCTCGGTGCCGCGCTCGCGACGGTGATCGCGTTCGGCGTGACCGGGAGCGTGCTGCTGCTGCTTGCGTGCCGGCGCACATGGGTGACGATCGGGGGTGCGGGGTTCGATGTCGCGCTGGTGCGCCGGGTGGTCCGCATCGGCACGCCGGTCTCGCTGCATGGCATCGTCTTCAGCTTCGTCTACATCTTCATCGTCGCCGAGACCAACCGCGCCGGCGGGGACGCCGCGACGGCGGCGCTCGGGTTCGGGCTGCGCTTCGAGGGGTTCGCCTACATGGTCAGCGTCGGCTTCTGCTCCGCCGCCGCGGCGCTCGTCGGGCAGAACCTCGGCGCCGGCAACGTGCGTCGCGCGCGCGACGCAGCCTGGACCGCGGTGCGCGTCGCCGCTTGGGTCTCCGGCATCTGGGGGCTCCTGCTGCTGCTGCTGCCGCAGAGCGTCGTCGCCTGGATGAGCCCGGGGGCGGCGACGGCCGCCTATGCGGTGGACTACTTCGAGATCGTGGCGATGAGCCTCGCCTTCACCGCCGTCGAGATCGTGCTCGAAGGGGCCTTCAGCGGCGCCGGCGACACGATCCCGCCGATGGTGCTCGGCCTGCCGCTGACGATCGCCCGGATCCCGCTCGCGATGCTGCTCTCGCGCGGCGTCGGCTGGGGCGTCGCGGGGGTCTTCTGGGCGCTGACGATCACGAGCGTGCTGCGCGGCCTCGCGTTCGCGTTCTGGTTCGCGCGGGGCCGCTGGGTAAGGGGGGTGGCGTAGGGGTGGGGCGCGGCGTCATCGCTCAGGACCTCGGGAGCACCTGCGCTCCGCCCAGTCCCAAGTGGTGGTCCGTGGCCCAGGCGACGGAGATCCTCTTCTGTTGCATGTGGACGAGGCTGGACGCATCGACGTAGGTCAGCTTCGTTCCCCGGAACCGTTCGAGCATGGCTCGAACGTGGCCGTGATGCGCGGCCGTCGCGTCGAACATGCGCAATCCCTGGAGGGTGTCGATCAGTTGCCGAAACGTCCTCGCCTGCTCCTCTCCCATGCGGTGGAGGAACCAGCTATAGGTCTCCGAAATGACGAGCAGAGAGGTGGCCCACCGCGGCGTCGGCCCGCTGAATAGCGCTGCTGCCTGCTGGTGCCAGCGGTCCCTTCGGCTCATCAGTGCGATGAAGATCCCGCTGTCGAGAAAGGCGGCCGGGCTCACGGCGCCTCGCGCCCGTAGACCGTCCCGTCCACCGACTCGCTGTCGTCGGACGCGCCCTCGACGACGCCCGCGTACGCCATCCAGGCCTTGTCGCTCGGCTCCTTCGCCAGCATCTCCTCGAGGCTGCGCCGACAGAGCTCGGCCAGCGAGATTCCGCGTCGCCGGGCGACGAGCTTCGCGCGGCGGTAGAGTACTTCGTCCACGGAAATCTGCGTGCGCACCATGTTATCATGATACCAGATCGTGATAACAGCGGCAAGCTCGGGGCTACCGGCGCATCGCGCAGGCGCGCAGCGCGGCTTGACGCCGCAACCAAATCAGCGACGGCCGAAGGCCGCGCTGCGCTTAGGGCTCGTAACAGAACAACCTAGTCGCATTTGCCAGTCCTTCGCGTCTTTCGCGGCCAGATCGTGTAGTTCCAATCGCCGTGGAAGTCGCTGCGCTCCAGTCGGACCGAGGCCATCTGG
>Ga0187893_10001655_pt1 | contig 52498 bp, 45 predicted proteins | sample MA1701074metaG_FD_139574 | JGI IMG/M metagenome (GOLD analysis project Ga0187893, IMG submission 139574) | White microbial mat communities from a basaltic lava cave in the Kipuka Kanohina Cave System on the Island of Hawaii, USA - MA170107-4 metaG ... | reverse complement strand
CTTCATCGTGACCATAATGCCGCAATCAATATCAAGGCACGGGCAGTGCCATTTGCGAGCGCGAGCGTTGGCTTGCGCGACGACCAAAGAATCCTCCCGCTTTAGCGGCGAGGAGTGTCAATTCTACAAAGTTGCGCAGATAGTTTTTCTCGAATATGTCAAACCCCCTCCCCGTTCGCCTTTGCCCCCCGGGGCCGACCCGCCGGAAGAAAAAGAGCGCAGATATTCGTGCTTCGATCGGTGCATGGCAGAACTGGACCCTCAAGATCGTGAGGTCATACTCGAATACTACAGCGGCGAAAAGAAGGCCAAGATAGATCGCCGAAAAGCTCTGGCCGAGCGGCTCGGAATCACACTCAACACGATGAGGACGCGAGTGCATCGAATAAAGATAATCCTGCAAAAATGCGTGGGCGATTGTCTGGCGGAAAACCAGACGTGATAAATGTCATGTTTCGAGTGAAAACTCATAAACGTATGAGGGGAAGGCAAACGGTTTCAGGCGATGGAAAGTGAAACCAGAGAAGACACGATAAGCAGATATCTGCTGGGCGACCTCTCGGAAGATGAGATGCGAAGGGTCGAGGAGCGGCTCATGACGGACAATGAATTTTCCGAACTTGCGCTTCTGGTCGAGAACAGGCTCGTTGATGATTACCTTGATGGCGCGCTCAAAGGACTGGACCGCGAGAGATTCGAGAAGCTCTTCCTCTCGACTCCGCAGGGGCGCGAGCAGGTGCGCTTCACCCGCGCGCTCAAAGAGTATGCTGCGAGAGTTAAAGCTTCCGAATCTGCCATCACATCTCGCAAACCCGGGTGGCTCTCTGCGCGCTGGGCGTTTGCCACAGCCGTGATACTTCTGGTTATGCTCGGATTTGGTGTGTGGCGGGCGGTCTTCTATCGGTCGAATATAGATAAAGGTCTCTCCGCGCTCAGGAACGCTTACGCTGAACGGCCCATAGAGTCGCGCATAGATGGCCTGAGCTATATGGCCTTCACAAATACCAGAGGGGGTCAGGCGAAAGTTGATTATGTGAGCCGGGATCAGGCTTATATAATCCTGAGTAATGAGGTTCAGGAAAACCCCGGCGCGGACTCCTACCACGCGCTCGGCCAGTTTTATCTGACCGAGCGCGAGTTTGACAAGGCTATCGATCAGTTTCAGAAAGCGATGGAAGCTGATCCCGATAACGCCCGCATTCTCAATGATCTCGGAGCAGCGTATCTGGAAAAGGCAAAGGCTGAACCACCTGACCTGCGTTTTGAATACCTTGGGAAAAGCGTTTCATATCTGAGCAAAGCCATCGAGATTGATGATTCTCTTCTGGAGGCGCTCTTCAATCGCGCCCTTGCGCACATGGAAAGCAAGTTGCGCGAGAAGGCTGGTGAAGACCTGCAAAAATATCTTGAGAAAGATCCGAACTCGCCCTGGGCCGATGAAGTCAGAGAGAAGCTTAGAAACATCGCCAGCGAGCAAGACAAAATCTCTCAGCAGGAAGGGATGGCTGGCGACGATTTTCTAATTGCTCTGGAAGCCGGAGACGATGAAAAAGCCTGGCAGATACTCAGGAGCAGCAGAGACGTAATTTCGGGCAAACTCATATGGGAACAGCTTGCAGCCTCTTCCCTTGACGATAAAACAAGATCGCTTAAGGACGAGGCCCGACTCAAACTGCTGGGTCTGGTTCGGGCAGGAAAACTTGAATCTCAACGGACAGGCGATCCCTTCGTCTCGGAACTGGCGCAATTTTATATGCGCGCTTCTCCCCGCATTCAGACATTGCTTGCCGACGCGCACCATCTCATCGCCATGGGTCGCGCTCGATACCTTGAAGCCGAATATGAACTGGCTGCCGGTCTCTTCAGCAAAGCGAGCGAACAGTTCGAGCGCGCCGGAGACTTCCGGGAAGCGGAGTTAGCGAGATTGAGGAAAGTTCATTGTCACCTGCAAAAAGCTGAGGCGAAGGAGAGCCTGTCTATACTCGATCCTCTGGTTAAGCGATGTGAAAAGCAAGGCTATCTGTGGTTGCTAGCGCACGCCTTCAATTCTCTTGCAAGAGCGCAATACGCGATGAAGGAAACCTCAAAATACATCGAGTATGTCAATCAGGCTCAGAAAATCTTTGAAAAGATGGGCGATCGCTCTGCAATTCAAAAGTGTCTGGCGGAACTGGCCTTCGCATACGGAGAGATGGGAAACCATGAAGACGCGGTGGAGTATCTTGGCCAATGCATGATATTGTGCGGCGACTACTGGCCCGGCGCAAGACAGGCATGGAGAAACTATGACACCGCATCGATGGTACTCGTCTCTATGGGAATGCCGGAAGCAGCATCATCATACGGAGAAGAGGCCCTGCGGCTGGCCCTTGAAAAGATCAAGGATCCTTCATTCACATACCTCTCCTTTGCGCGGCTTGGAAACATATACGGCAAATATCAGGGTAACGATAAGGCGATTAGATTCGCTCAACAGGGATTGGCAACGGGGTTGAGCCTTCCGGCAGAAAACGACCGCGCGGCTATGGTGGCCTTCTCCTCACTTCAACTGGGCCGCATCTATAGAATGAACGGCGATTTCCCTGCTGCTCTCGCCTACTATGATCAAGCCATCGCCCTGTGCGAGAGCCGTGGCTTTGAGGTTTACCTCTATGAAAGCCACAAGGGGCGACTGCTCTGTTACATATCTCAGCACGATGCTGATGCAGCGCGAGAAGAGATGGCTATAACCTTGAATCTTTTCGAGCGATACCGATCCAAAATACTTGAAGAAGCCAGCCGGAACACGCTCTCACATCAGGAGCAGGATGTTTATGACATTGCCATAGATTTCGAGAATGATCCGCAGAGAGCTTTCGAGTTCTCAGAAAACAGTCGGGCGCGATCCCTGCTGGCGATGCTCAACTCGCCCGCCCGCGTGGCCGAGCGAAATAATAAGCCGGAGATAATCAGTCCCTCCGAATCACAGCCGCTCACGGCGGTTCAGATTATGGAAAAGCTCCCCGTTCAAGCGCAGATTCTGCAATATGCCGTCCGGCAAAACAAACTGTTGATGTGGGTCGTCTCCGGCACGGGATTGTCGGCTCTCGAAGAGAGCATCACTCTCGATGAACTCAATCGGAAGGCATCCCGCCTTCAACAACTCATATCCGTCCTCCCTCAGAAGAAAACCGACAGCGATCTGAATCAGGCAGCGGATTTGTATAATATTCTCATCAGGCCGGTCGAGAAGTTTCTCGACCCTCAAAAACTGCTTTGCATAGTTCCCGACAAATTTCTCAATCAGTTTCCATTCGGCGCGCTGTTTTCCACTCAGTCGGACAAACGTCTCGTAGAGATGTACACGCTTATGACATCTCCAAGCTCGACTGTATTCCTGCGTCAAACCGAGAATGCGCGGCAAAAAGAGAGCGCGGAAAGCGAAAGGGCATTAGGAGTCGGCGATCCCAAGTTTGACAGTCGCGCATTCAACCTGCCCGCCCTGCAATCGGCGGAGAAAGAAGTCCGTCAGTTGACCAGGTATTACCTTTCGCCCGTCATCCTGACCGGCGAGGATGCGAGAGAAGAACGAGTAAAACGGGAAATGGAGGCATCTCACCTCATACACTTTGCGACGCACTACATGATAAACAACAGGAATGCCCGACTTTCGGGATTGCTGCTTGCCGATGAACCTTCGCCAAAGACCCCGGACGCGGACGGCATGCTCAGGTATTACGAGATATTCAGCCTCGACCTCCGCCGCGCCCGACTCGTTGTTCTGGCCGCCTGTCAAACCGGCGTTGATCGCATCTTCAACGGCGAAGGAGCCGTAGGGCTGTCGCGCGCCTTTATCGCCGCAGGCATTCCGATTGTTGCGGCAAGCCTGTGGCCGGTCGATTCGAACGCAACGGCGGAATTGATGATGAATTTTCATAAATACAGGAAAGAGGCGGGGCTTTCATCAGTCGAAGCTCTGTGTCAGGCGCAGCGCGACATGATCGAGGGTTCGCACCATCGTTACAATCATCCATATTACTGGGCCTCTTTTGCCATCATTGGCGGATACGCCGAATTTTGACCCTTAAGGAAGGAGAACGAACTATGCCACTTGATCATTCGACCGCAGATGTCACTATACACATCGATGGCCTCGGCCTGATTTGCTTCAACAACAGGCGAGAATGCGAACTTGGGATATTGAAGCACCCGCACCACGCCCTGAGCCTCAACATCCTTAAAATAACGCCCCAGGACATCGTGCCTGTAAATCACAGTCTCGACCTCAACGAGAACATCATCATCGAGGTAGTGGATAATCCAAAACTGGGAGCGATACGCTTCGAGCCGGGCGATTTTTCCCGAATGGAGAATAATGACCCTGAAGATTTCAGGTGGACAGTCAACCTTGAGGGAGACGAGTTTCACCGGGGGAAGATCAAAAAATTACCGGCTGGCGGAGGTAGAACTGTAGATATTGCGCCAAGAATCCGCATCACCGACGGCATCTTCTATACTCGGTTGCGAAGTCAGGCTATTTTCGATCTGGTCGACTGGGCAAAAGATCCCCGGCAACCTCGAATAGTGCGCGAAGACATCAGGATAGTTGATTTCATCGGAGCAGACATTCACCTCCATCAGGAAAGAGGACACGTCAACCTCAAGAATGAAGGCAATTCGGCAAATAGTATTCCGCTGCAGAAAGGTGCTGGCACACGATACGTGATCAGCATTAGTAACGTTAGCGAAGGTCATGTTCATTCTACAATTGGAAGCGATTTCCGCATCTTCTACGATGTTCTGGACGTCTCCCAAACAGGCGCCAGTCGGGTTAAGTTCGATTTTCGGGAAGCTGATCTGGGGCCGCCTCCACAAAACTGCGACTTTGCCTTTATGGGTCTGACTAACGGACTGTGCGATCTCGAATAGCTATTCGTCGTCAATCATGTGGTCCCAGGCCTGCCTGCTGAACTAAGGGGCCATATTGCGGGAGGAAAGAAGATGGTCAGAAGCATTTCGATCAATATAGGGATCAACCAAGTCGATCCCAGCCATTACAGAGGATTCAGGGACCTGTACACAAGCGAAAACACCGCTCGGGCCATGTTCGACATAGCAGACTCGTTGCATTACGATGAAAAACGGCTGATACAGGGGCCGCAGGCAACTTCCGCCGCCATCATCGATGCCATAAAGAGAGCAAAAACCGAGTTGGAGCCAAACGGCATACTGCTTCTCACATACTCAGGACACGGATCTCATATAGCTGATAATGGATTCGATGAGCCGGACAGCTACCATGAAACCTGGGTGCTTTACGACCGCCAACTGCTCGATTGCGAGTTGCACATGCTTTTGAGAGAATTCGATTCCCGCACTCGCGTTTTCGTTCTGTCTGATAGCTGCTACAGCGGCACTGTCATATCAGGTATAGACCGGAATGAGCGTGTCCGAATAAATCTTCTCGAAAGTCTGTTCATACGATTCGGCAGCTTCAGAATAGACAGAGAGAGGTATATGCTAAGGGAAACCCTGCTGAACAGGGAACCGCCCATTGAGAAAATCCCTCCCTACCCGAGCATATTGTCTACATACTATGAGAATCGGGATATCTATGATGAGATTCAAGCGCAGTGCCATTCGGCGGGTGGAACATCTATACAGGCATCCGCGATACTCATATCAGCCTGCCAGGACAATCAACGGGCTATTGAAGGAACGACCCATGGCCGCTTCACTGAAATTCTGCTTGAGGTCTGGGCGAACGGGAGTTTTCCGGCTGAAAAAGGCTACAGGGAATTTCATAGTGAGATCGCGCAGAAATCGCCTCTCACGCAGACGCCTAACATCCTTCCTTTGGGTCCTCCGAATCCGGGTTTCATGAATCAGAGACCATTTACAATAGCTCCGCCTGCCTGATCGAACAGGTGACTATATTCGCTTTTGACTTCGACTCGAACGCGGTCGTGCGTGCGCGCTGCGCTCTGGCCTTCAGCCTTGAGAGTGAGCATCTCGCCTCGTTGCGTCTGAATGTAAAGATGAGTCTCGCTGCCCAGTCTCTCGACAACCATCACCTGACCCGCAAGCTGCCCGCGCTCGCTCAAACGCAAATGCTCAGGTCTTATGCCCAGCAGGACTTCTTCATCAGCCTTCAAACTGTTCGACCTGATCGGCAAGGCGAGCGCGCCGCCATCAGGAAGCGTAACAGTCACCTCGCCTTCACTCACCGTTTTCACCCTCACCGGCAACAGATTCATTCGCGGTGAGCCGATGAATTCGGCAACGAAGATATTTCGGGGATGATTATAAAGATCGAGCGGCGTCCCCGTCTGCTCTATCGCCCCGTCGCGCAGCACGACTATTCTATCGGCAAGCGTCATCGCCTCGACCTGATCATGAGTGACATAGATCATCGTCACATCGAGGCTTTCGTGAAGGCGCGCTATCTCGATTCGCATCTGCACTCTCAACCCGGCATCGAGATTCGACAGCGGCTCGTCGAATAAAAAAACTTTCGGGTTACGAACTATCGCCCGCCCGATTGCGACCCTCTGGCGCTGGCCGCCCGAAAGCTCTCGCGGTTTGCGATCAAGCAGCGGTTCGAGTTGAAGCACGCGCGCAGCCTCGCGCACTTTTCTGTCCCGCTCGTCTTTCTTCGCGCCTGCAAGCCGCAGGCTGAATCCCATATTGTCGGCTACCGTCATGTGCGGATAGAGCGCGTAGGATTGAAAGACCATAGCCAACCCGCGACGATCGGGCGGAGTGTCATTGACCCGCACATCGTCGATTAGAAGATCGCCCGCGGTGATTTCCTCAAGTCCTGCTATGAGCCGCAGCAGTGTGGATTTGCCGCACCCCGACGGGCCGACGAAGACGACGAATTCGCGGTCTTCGATTTCAAGATCGATTCCGCGAAGCACTTCCGTCTGTCCGAAAGTTTTTCTGATATCACGCAGCTTTACGCTCGCCATTCGTTTCTCCGCTTTGTCAGTTGCCAGTCGAACACATGGCAAAGAATCATTTGACTGCGCCGAACGTCAGCCCGCGCACCAACTGACGTTGACTCATCCAGCCGAACAGCAGTATCGGCGCAATCGCAAGGGTCGAAGCCGCTGAGAGTTTCGCCCAGAACAGTCCTTCAGGAGCCGAGAAGGAAGAAATGAAAGCCGTCAGCGGAGCGGCGTCAGACGTTGTGAGGTTGAGGCTCCAGAATGCCTCGTTCCAGCACAGTATGATCGAGAGCAGCGCGGTCGAGGCTATGCCGGGAAGCGAAAGCGGCGCGAGTAAATAAAAAAGTTCCTGTCGGCGCGATGCGCCATCGATGCGTCCGGCTTCGAGAATGTCTTTCGGGACCTCTTTGAAAAACGTGTAGAGCAGCCAGACCATGATCGGCAGATTCATCAGCGCATAAATAATGATCAGACCTGTCTTCGTATCGATGAGATCGATGTCGCGAAACAAAAGATAGATCGGAACCAGCACGCCGACAGGCGGAAGCATTTTTGTCGAGAGCATCCATAGCAGCGTGCTTCGCGTGCGGCGAGTCGGAAAGAACGCCATAGCATAAGCCGCCGGAATAGCCAGCGCGAGCGCCAGCAGCGTCGCGCCAACAGAAATAGCCACGCTGTTTATAGCCGCGTTTATATAGTTTGCGCGCTGCTGAACCGTCGCATAGTTTTCGAGCGTCGGGTTGAAGACGATCATAGGGGGCGTCGCTACAGCATCGATTTCGGTTTTGAAGCTCGCCACCATCATCCAGAACACGGGGAAGAACATCACTGTGGCGGCTATCCACGCGACGAGCGTGAGTATCAGTTTTTTATAGAATGATCGTTTTATCATCCTTCCTCCAGCGAGCGGGCGATAGTGCGAACCAGAAAGAATGCCACGATGTTGGCAAGCACTATCGCGATCACGCCTCCGGCTGATGCTGCGCCGACATCGTACTGAAGAAGAGCGCGGATATAAATCAAAAAAGCGAGATTTGTAGTAGCAAGCCCCGGCCCGCCCGATGTGGTGACGAGTATTTCGGCGAATACGGAGAGAAAAAATATCGTCTCGATCATAACGACGACGCTGATAGCGCGTTTGAGATGAGGCAGTATGATGAAGCGAAACATCGCAATCGGGCCTGCGCCGTCCATTCGCGCAGCTTCCATCTGTTCGTGGTCGAGCGATTGAATCGCAGTGAGCAGTATCAATAGAGCGAAGGGGAGCCATTGCCACGAGACGATCATCACGATGGAAGTCATCGGCCAGTTGCCTAACCAATCGACGGCTTCGAATCCGAGTGAGCGAGTGAGAAATGCGACCAGCCCGTTTACAGGATGCAGAAGCATGTTTTTCCAAACGAGCGCGCTTACGGTAGGCATCACAAAAAACGGCGCGATGATCAAAAGCCTCGCCACCCCTCGACCGAAGAACTCCTGATTGAACAGCACGGCGAGCATCGTTCCCAGCACTACGGTTACGCCCAGCACCGAGGCTACGAGAACGAGCGTGTTGAGCATAGCCGTCCACAGCGCCGAGTCCGCAAGCAGTGACTTGTAATTTTCGAGTCCGGCAAAGCCTTTGATTTGGGGGTTGAGCAGATTGTAACGCTGGAATGAAAACCAGAGCGTCATCGCCAGCGGCACTACCATCCACAAAAGCAGAACCAGCACGGAAGGCGTGATGAGTGGCAGCGTGTTCACACGGCGGGTTTTCGTCAGGGCCGTCATAGCTTCAAACAGTGGCGAGCGATAGGCTTTTATTCAGGGCTCATTCAGCAGATTGGCACAGCCCTATCTTCATCACTTCCGGATTATACTCCTTCACGGCATATTTACCGTCAGACGATCTCTCTGCGCAAAATAGCAACGGATATGTAAGATTACCGCATTTGTTACGGATTACGTTGGAATTTTTGCCTCTTGGCGGGTGAAGTTGAAAGTTCGGACTTTTAATATCGCCTCGATCTCGTTTCGAATACCACAACTTACTCATTGCCCTAAAGCGAGAATCATATTGAGGTCTCACGCACCAAATCCTACAGCGAGTATTGTTCGTCTCCGGCGCATTATCCCAGAGAACCAGGAACAAATAAGGTGTAACATCAAGCGACTCAATTTTTCCTGCTGTTTCCGCTTTCGTCCCAGCCTTAATGACATTATTGAATCGGGGGGTATCGATAGCCTCCCAAGTATTTGCGCCCTTCACATCTGAGCCATCTTCAAGATCAGGCCCCTTTTCCCGCTTTATACCTTTGATGCCCACAAGAACACTTACCAGTATTTGGGACCAAGCCCGCGTATCTACAGGTACAGGGTGGAGCGTTTGTTTGGCAACATCAACAACACTATAGAAAGACTCGTAGTGAAGGTCGAGAAGTTCTAATGTCTGTTCGATAGAAGTTCTATTGCCCTTCTTGCTCATATAGGAGAATCAACTCCGATAGCTTCACGTTGAGTCCTTCCGCTATTTTTTGCAGCGTGACGATTGAGGCAATGACTTCTCCCCGCTCTATTTTTCCGAGATAGGTTCGATTGAGTTCTGAAAGCGCGGCGAGCCCTTCCTGAGACAAGCCTAATGCCTCGCGCCTTCTACGTATCACGGTGCCAAGCTTGACAGCTATAGCGGAATCAGACACGGCATAAGTATCCTTTAATCGAGCCTTGACAGCTACCTGCTATAAGCACCAATATAGATGCAAATCTAAAAGTGATTTCGAAAGGCTTATGAATCAGGCAAAGTCGCTACCTCTTTTGGACTCAACACTTGACAAGACCTACACGACCATTTACCAGTCATTAAGTCACCTGCGCGAGGTCTTCCACAAATCCGGGCGATTCGACGACTCCAACGCCAAGCTGGATGAAGTGGTGAAATTGTTCTCAACCTACATCGCATATAAACGCGGATGGCTGAAATCATTTCCTTCAAACGATGCAGAACAGAACGGCGGCTTGATTACTGATTTGCAGATTGCCTTCAAGCAGGCGGCTCGCTTGCCTTGTTATCTCAATCAGGAGGGCGATTCCATATTTGGCTCATCGCCTTCGCTCGCATTGCGTGAATCGGACGAGGCGTTGGCGACTGATCTTTTGCAACTCGTGCGCTGCGCGGTTGACGAGGCATTCATTCACAAAGAGATCGGCAATCCGTTCGACATTCTCAATGAGGCATTCGGCCATTTCGTGCGCGATAACTTTCGAGGAAATATCGAAGATGCGCAGTATATGACGCCGCCGGAGGTAGTGGATTTCATAGTCGACGTGGCGATCTTCGACATGGAAAAAGACCGCGAGGCGCGCCAGACGTTCATAGTCGCTGATCCGTCCTGCGGAGTCGGCTCGTTTTTGACCGCATTCCATCATAAAGCCGCAAGGTCAGAAGCTTTCAAAAACACTCGGCTCCACATCGTCGGGCAGGATAAAGTCGAGCGAATGGTGCGCCTTACAAAAATCAACCTCGCGCTTTTCGATGTGGCGCAGCACAGCATAACTATAGGCAATTCCCTGCTTCGCGGGTCGCCTCTCGACGCCCTGAACGGCCAGATAGATTTGATATTGACCAACCCGCCCTTCGGAGCGAAATTCGACCGGGCCGATTTGCGGGCGTGCGGCAGAGAGAATCTGCCCTTCTTCGGTTCGACCCGGAAGGACACGGCCACTGTTGATTCCGAACTTCTTTTCGTGGATAGAAATCTCTCGCTGTTGCGCGAAGGAGGAAGGCTGCTGATCGTGCTGCCTGACAGCGTCATCTCGGCCAAAGGGATGCCCGGATTGCTCAGGCAATATTTGCGCGCAAACGCCGTGGTGAATGCGATCATCGAGTTGCCAGCCGTGACGTTCGGTCAGGCGGGGACGCGCACTAAAACGGCCATCCTCTATCTTCAGAAGCGAACCAAAGTCAAAGAGCATCCCGAAAGCGTCTTTATTGCAAAAGCGGATGGGCTGGGTTTCGAAGTAAGTTCGCGCAAAGGCGTGCAGGTGAAAATCACAAAAGGACGAAATGAGTTGCCTGTCATTCTCAACGCATATAAAACGGCGCGAGAGCAAAGACGGGAAGGCCCGCACATTTTGAGCGACAAGCCGTCAGCCGTGAGCGCAGACTACCGGGACATACTCGAAAATACATGGACGCCGAATCATTACAACGCGATGCGACTGAAAGCCGTTAAACATTTTACGAAGGCGAGCGACGTGGAGGGCGTGCCTCTCGGAGAAATGGTGGAGTTCAAGAGCGAATCACGAAAGGTCGAGCCATGGCGCGAGGGATCGCTTTTTATTAGCGTTCTGCATGTGATCGGTGAAGGGATGCTCGACATTCCCGGCATACGGGAATATGCGCCCAAGACTCCCGGAATCATCATAGTGGCGAGAGAAGTTTTATTATCAAAAATAAATCCCAGAATTCCGCGCGTGGTCGTCGTTCCTCATCTGGCAGAGAGGATGCTTTGTTCAACAGAGTTCGCGGTGATGAAGCCGCGCGATGTACTCGATCCATATGCTCTGGCGTTTTTGTTGATGATGGGGGTCGTTCAAAATCAGGTCCGAAGCCTCACATCGGGGACATCGGCTTCGCATAATCGCATAAAGACGAAAGAGCTTGCCGGGGTGAAAATTCCCATCCCGGTCGAGGGATCGCCTGCCGAGCAACGCCTTCACGCGCTCGTCAGAGATTACAGGCAAAGCATCGAAAGCATGGTGAAGGAAACGATCAGGCTCGCATCGATTCGCGGGGCAGAAAATTTCTGGCAGAACACACTATCAGTCAAAGCAGGTTTTTGAATTCATACCTGTCAGGCCGACCTCGCGAACGATAGCCCGCAGTGTTCTCTTTGCAGATTCTTTGTGATCTGGCACAGTCACGCGCCTGTGTGGGTGGGCTATTTGTCTCAGCACGATGTGACTGCCTCGCTGTCGATCCTGTTCATACCCGATCTGCTTCAGCGCCTTGACCACTTCGCGCCCGGAGATTCGAGGCAGATCGCTCACACTGACACCTCGATTATCTCTTCAGAGATTGGAGGGGGAACAGGTTCGTCATGAGCTTCAAGGCTTTCGAGGTACACAGTGATTGCTTCTTTGATATTATCGAGAGCATCAGCGCGAGTCTGCCCCTGAGAAATGCAACCGGGCAGCGACGGCACATGGGCCACATATACGCCATCTTCATCCTGTTCGATCAATACTCGGTACTTCATTCTGGCCTCCTTCGCTTCGGTAATATAGCAACTGCTAGGCACCGTCGCTCTGCAATTAGATTTCTCTCCGTATCTTAACCGTTAGAGTTCAATGGTATAGCTAGAACCTCCCCTAAGATCAGATATGTTTCTAAGAACAACGAGCTTGCTTCATCAGTGCTAACGTCACTATGCACGCCAGTGCAGACACGGGCATATAAGTTATCAAGGGATTGGCGGAGTTTCTTTCTCCGCGAATTACTTTCTAGATGTGTTCTAATATAAGCTTCAATCCGGTTTAACCTTTCCTGTTGGCCTAACCGAAGCGTCTTTCCATTGATATCCTTTTCTATGGGCGGGTCAGGGGCAGGATAGATTTCATCTGCGAATGAATCTATAATCCGACGGCAGGTAGTAAGAGCATGACTGACAGACTCAGCATCTCCTTCAGCTAGACGTTTATAAATCGCAGGCACTTTTTCAAGAACGCTTCCACAGCGTTCAGCAAGCAAACCATCAACCTTTGCTTGGTATTGCTCAAATATACTTTCGGAAAGATCGCTGAATAATGCTTCATAGTATATCTCAGCAACAAAACTATGAAGCAAACCAATAACTCTGCTGCGCACAGCGCTGATGCTGCTGATAGACGCCGCTAGAGTTCGTGATTCCTTTATTACTTTGTCGATTGCATCAGAAGCCGGATTAACGGTTAGCGTTACGAATTCATTTGGATTTGAGCTTGCTACAGAATGACTTATATCCGGCACCCGCAATCCTTGCAGACGCAAATTCAATGCTTTTATTGCAGCCTCTTGCTGTGCGAGCGGTCCCCAATAAGCAAATTTCTTTTTATCATCAATCCAACGACCCGTTAGAGAAAGGTACTTTCTAGCCAGAGATTCACTATCGTTGTATCCTATCATTTCATAGCGGAGCCATTGTTGGATTGTCTCAGAACCAGTAAGTCTAGCAAGGCGGGTAGCCTTCAAAAGCAAAGGTTCAGTTTCTAGTCGATTGAGTTCAATATCCTCAAGCAATTCACTTGCTAGTTGTAAGATAAACTTACTTCTACTCTTATCCTCATTCATGTTTCAATTACTCAGAGCATTACTCTTCACCGGATACATCAAGGTATCTAACACCGATTTGAGCCGCTACTTGACGACCCTATCTCGCCTCAAGCCTCACGCAGCAACATCAACATAATTAACTTTGCTCGACGGCTCCGGGATAGGCAGCCCGTCCTCACGCAATCCACGGATGTGGAATTCTATGGCTTCTCTTATCTGTTGCTCGGTTTCTTCTATCGTTTTTCCCGTAGTTACACATCCCGGCAAATCGGGAACGTAAGCGGCATAGTTGTTCTCTGCTTTTTCTATGACTATTGCATAGCGCATGGTCTAGTCTCCTGTCTTTTTCATTCCAGCCTGTTTCAATATGCTGTTCAATGTTCCGGGCGGCAGATCATCATTGGGTTTACCCGGCACTGTTACACGTCCTGGTTTTGTTGAATGCTTGTACTGACGATGGCTGCCTTCGGTTGCGACCAGATACCAGCCATCGTCATTAAGCAGCTTCAACACATCGCGCACCTTCATTGCTGAACAATAATGCGCTCGATTGCGGGCGTCAACGGGCCTGTGGTTTTAACACCCGATATCGCCTATCACCAATTCCCTGTCACTTCACATACCCCGCCTGTTTCATCGTGCGTTCGGTCGCGCTCTGCGCGCTCACAAGCGCATCATCAATCGACGTTTGGCCCGATAATGCGGCGGCGATGGATTGACCGACCTGCGTGCCTATGCCCTGAAATTCAGGGATGGCGACGAACTGCACTCCCGTATACGGCACGGGCTGCGCCGTCTGATGCGTCGGGTCGGCGGCCAGGATAGCTTGCTTCACAAACTCGGCGAACGGCGCGGCTTTGAGGTATTCGGGGTTGTCGTAAGTCGATTTGCGCGTACCCGGAGGAGCCACTGTCCAGCCTTCAGTCTCGCCCACGAGCCGGACATATTCTTTCGAGGTCGCCCACTTCAAAAACTGTTTGGCCGCGTCTGTCTGCTTCGACGAAGTCGGGATCGCCAAGCCCCACGCCCACGCCCAGCCCGCGCCGTTGGGAACTCGTGCGACGGGCGCGCTGGTGAATCCGGTTTTATCAAAAACTTTGCTCTCGTTACGGTTGAAAATATAACCGGCGGCTGAAGTGGCATCGATCCACATCGCGCAGTTGCCGCTTGCAAACAGCGCGCGACATTCGTTGTGACCGTTCGAGCTTGCTCCGGGCGGGCCGTAGTTCTTCAAAAGATCGACATAAAAGTTGACTGCTTCTTTCCATTCCGGCGAAGTCAGTTGCGGGTTCCAGTTCATATCGAACCAGCGACCGCCGAAGGTATTGGCGAGCGTGGTGACGAAGGCCATGTTTTCGCCCCAGCCCGGTTTGCCTCTCAAGGCGATGCCATAGGTTTTGTTTGCAGGATCGTGCAACTTCGCGGCGAATTGTTTTATCTGCTCCCAAGAGGGATGATCGGGCATCGTGAGTCCGGCTTTTTTGAAAAGGTCAGTGCGATAAAAAGTGAAAGAGCTTTCGGCATAAAACGGCGCGGCATATATCCGCCCATCATAAGAAAATCCATTGCGGACAGGTTCTAAGATATCATTGTAATCATAATCGTCGCCCAGATCGTCGAGCGCGGCGAGCCAGCCCTGCTTTCCCCAGATAGGAGCTTCGTAAGCGCCGATGGTAACAATGTCGAACTGACCGCCGCCCGTGGCGATGTCGGTAGTCACGCGCTGACGCAAAACATTTTCTTCCAGCACGACCCATTCGAGATCGATTCCGGTCTTCTCTTTGAACCGGGTGGAGAGCCGCTGCATGATGATCATGTCAGAGTTATTGACGGTCGCTATGGTCAGCTTTCGGGTCTGCTCCGTTTTGCATCCTGCGAAGAGCGATGACGCGATGAAAAAAACTGCGAGGGCGAATGCCAGTCGTGGCTTCATGATTCCTCCGATAAAGTGGCGCAGGCTGTTAGCTTGCGCGTGGCTCCAAATTTTGTGACTTCAGGGCGCGCAATCTCTCGGATTGCGCTACAAGGCTCCTTTGGTCGAATGCTGATGCTCGATTTTCGAGCGTCTATTGAGATGCGAAGCAGGCATAGCGGGCAAAGAAAAAATTTTCAGGATTGCGCGTTGGAAATTTCGGCTGTCCGTTTGCAATTACGCGAAAGGCTCCGGGAACTCGCGCCTCCGGAGCCTTTTCGATTTCTGAAACTCGCTCATTATCGATTGAGCGTCTGCTCGCTCGAAGTGCTGCCGTTGGGGTTGCGTATCAGCACGCGGTTCGAAGAGCCGCCCGTGAAAATATCGCGCGGGCGGAGATTTCCCGGCGTGCTGCGCGCATTCTTGTCTACTTGAATGAACGTGCCGTTGTGAATGAGCGCGAACGTCTGTTGCCCGTTGACTATCAGCACTGCGCCGACAGCGATATTGGAATTGGCCGCCTGGAATCGAACGGTTTTCTTCCTGAATTGCAGGCCGGTCATTCGTGGCGCGTTCGATGTAGAGTTCGACGCCGCGCTTTCCGTCCCCGTCTGATAGAGAGCCGTCGCCGTGTAGAAAAACACCTGCGTCGAGCTTGACGCAGCAGGCACCGTATCGGTAAACGATATCGCCGCAGACCCTACCACGCCGACTATGCTCGACAGCGACGGAGCGGGATTTGGCGAATCCGATCTGTAGATGACGTATCCGACCAAACCGGGCGCAATCTGCGGTTCGATTCCAAGAGGCTCAGAGTTTGCGCCGAGCGGAGTGATCGAAAGATCATTTGCAAGCACGCTCGTCGGAGGATTGGAAGCCGTTTCAGGCGGCGTGAAAATTATCTGAACGCCGTGCGTCGAAGCCGCTTCGACGATGCTGATAAGTATCTGAAGCGTCTTCATGCGATTGGCCGTATCGCGCGCCGTAAGAGTCAATCGCTGTGTGCCGGTCGCTGCGGCTGGCGGAGTGTAGACCAACTGCCCCCTGCCGCTGCCCTGATCAGTGAACGCCGCGCCTGCAAGACTCGTGGCCGAGAGTTGAATATTCGTGTTGGTTCCGTTTGTGGCGATGATGTTGAGGGTGCGCGCCTGACCTGCAACGGCAGTGACGAGGGTCGGGGCTTTGAGTTTCAACAATTCGTTTTCAGGCGTGCTGGTCCCGCGCAGTCTGAGCAGCGCGATGGAATTATCCGGGTCGTTATTGACGAAGGTTATATCGCCGAGGAATACGCCCGGGGCGGACGGACTGAAGGCTATATTCATCACGAAGCTTTCGCCCGCTTTGAGAGTAGCAGTCAGCGGAGGAACTCCTGATGTGAAGAACGGAGCGCGCGGGCCGCGTATGCTCGAAATGAGGAGGTCTGCATTGCCCGTGTTGCGAACATCGATTGAGATGACCGACTCGCCCGACGGGAAGTTCAAAAGCAGCGAGCCGAAGTCGAGATTGGGAACAGGAGCCGCCGTTCCCACGCCTGTGAGGTTGACCGTGACGAGGGGTCGAGCCGGGTCGTTGCTCGTCAAAGTGAAAGAGCCTGTGAAGAGCGAGGCGGCAGTGGGCGTGAACTTGACTGTGAGATCGACGCTCTGAGCGGGCGCAATCGTTAGGGGAAGCGGCGGCGGATCGACGAGCGAGAAAGGCGCATTCGGGCCTGTGATCGCTGTAACCATGAGAGCGACTCCGCCTGTGTTTGATACTGTTACGGTGGCGGTCGCCATGACGTTGACCGTTCCGAAGTCTACGAGTTCAGGCGAAACCATGATGACCGGCACGGGCGGCGGCGGCGGCGCGGGAGTCGTCGCCGATGCAATATTTGAAGGAGCCGACGAGCCGAAATTATTGAACGCGAAAACGCGATAGAAATAAGTCGTGTCGGCTTCGACGGTCGTGTCTGAGAAGGTCGTCGTGTTCGGGCCTGTGGTGGCAATTGGCGCGAAGTTCGATCCGTCGAGGCTGCGCTCTATGCGGAATCCCTGCTCGCTGTCCGAATTGTCCATCCACTGAAGATCGATTCGATTGCCGTTGATCGCCGTTGCGACCAGATTCGTGGGCGCGTCGGGAGCTATGGGTATAGTCGGCTCGACGGCCAGCGTGAAGTCGCCCGCGTCTTCGCGGAAACTGTCGACGATGATGAAATAGGTCACTCCGTCTGTCAGCGGTCGCCGGACTTCTTCCGGGGATCCGCCGCCGAATCCGTCTGAAGAAGAGCATCCGGCAAAGGTATTGCAATTAGTCACGACATACACCGAAACGTCGAAGTTGGCCATGGGCGTAGCGCGTATGACATAGGTTTGAGTGTCAGCGGGTGTGAACTGAAAAACGACATCGCCGCCGCGCGCCGTGGCGTTCGATCTCAGGCAGGGTGTGCCGGGATTGAAGTCGTTGGCTGCGTCGAAGGTCGTGCCTGTAGTTGAAAAAGGCAATCGGCTGACATCGATCACGGTGGGCGTCGAGCAGTTTTCATTCGGGATCGCTCCGCGATGAACAGAAAAATGAAACGGGCCTGATGTTCCCGTGAGCGCGCCGTCGACGATGATGAAATAAGTCGTGCCTGCGTTGAGCGTAGCGGTGAAGAACTCGCTCTTGCCGACCGATCTTTCATTGGCTCCGGCCACGCAGGTTGACGCCGGGATGGAGCAGTCGGTGACGACATAGAGGCTCAGATCGAAATTCACATCTCCGGGCGTCGCGCCGATAGTGTAGGAGTCGGTCACTGTGGGAGTGATTCGATAGACGACATCCGCTCCCGGCCCTGTCGCGCATCCTCCCGGCCCCGGATCGACATCGTTGCCCATCCCGACCGTCGTTGAATCATCGAGAAAAGGCAGCGCAGCCGGGTTGATGGCCGTCGCCGTCGCGCAGGTATCCATCAGCATCGGGCGCGCGCCGGATTCACCGCGCGATTTATCGCCCGAAACTTTCGCCGTCGGGAACCAGCCGGAGGCTACGGACGCGAGCAGCAAAAGCATGATTGCTATGTTGAAGCGATTGAGTCCCAGTCGAATCGCCAGCCGCGAGAGATGAAAACTCGATTTCACGTTACCTGTCCTCCTTACAGTTCAACTTCTGTGGAGTAAACATAGACTCCCGTCCTGCAAAGGGCTTTCGAGATGAAGTCGCCTGTGTATCTAACCAAACATGTGTTGCGGAGGCAGCATTATATATGAAGCCGATTTGAAAGGTAAAGGTTATCAAAGCCGGAGAGGATTGTCAGCACGCGATTGGAAGTGAGCGCGCTGCGAAGAGTCAAGATTGAGGGCCATCTGATTTTTGCTTGTCGGAGAATGATAGAACGCGGATGACACGGATCAAACGGATTTACACGGATATGATCCGCGCCTATCCGCCGCATCAGTGTTTATCCGCGTTCTATTTCCCCAAACGTAGTCGAGATATTCGCTTTCCAAAAAGCAAGGCGCGTACTTGCGGTTTCAATCAATTCAATCAGCCGAAGAGCTTCTCGACGAAACCGATCTGATAAACCATGAACAATCCGAAGGCGAGGCTGAACGCGCCCGCCGCCAGTCGCACCGCGAGATTGGCGCGCTTGAATCGGTCGGCAGTGAAACGAATAGGCAGAGATATGAGCGCGCTCATCAGCATCATCCCGCCGATGCTGCCGACCCCGAAAATGATGATGAAAAAAATCCCCACTGCGGGCGATGAAATCGTAGACAAGACGAGCAGCATCAGCGCGCCGCTCCCGGCAAGCCCATGCACCATCCCGATGATGATCGGTCGCGCTTCGAGCCTAAGTCCGTGATGCGTATGCTCGGCAGGCTCAGGCCCGCCGTCGTGGAGGTGCGGATGCACATGAGTGTGATGACCATGCGTGTGCGTGTGCAGGTGAAGCTTCCAGCCCTGTCTGAGCTTTCTCAGCGCATTCACTCCAAGCCCTATCAACATCAAGCCGACGCAGAATTCCAGAGCGAGTTCGACGCGCGGGCTTATCTCGACTCGCAAAATCAGCACGACTATGCCCGCAATAAAAAGCGCGGCAGTGTGGCCAAGTCCCCACAGTCCGCCGATGAGCGATGAACTCAGAAGACTTTTTCTCTCGCTCACGATGGTCGAGACGGCTGCCACGTGATCGGCATCCATCGCGTGACGAAGACCGGCGACAAGCCCCAGAGCCAGCACCGATATAGTCGAAGGAACACTCTCAAGCGCCATAAAACCCAGTAGCCTTTCTTTTAACAATGCAAGTCGTGACAGCAGATCGAACCCGGCCTCGGCCATCGCCTGATAACATATGATAAAACCGACCACGGCTATGACCAGCGCGCTTATGATCGGAAGCAGTTTCAAAAGTCTGCCTGACCGAGGCCGCTTCATCAATCTGCCCGCGTAGAGGAACAACAAACCGACGCCGGTCAGCGTGGCCGCAAGTCCGAGACTGAATGCTATCACTAAAACCAGCCCGTAGCCTACTCGATTGAGAGATATCGCCGAAAGCATAACGACGAGCGCGGAAGGACACGGCAAGAGTCCCCCTGAAACGCCGAGCGCGATGATGCTGCGCCACGTAATCTGTGAGCCGTCCGCCCCCGGCGGAAGATGAGTATGTTCGCGCCCTCCGTGCGAGTGTGTGAGTGATGAGTGATGAGTGATGAGTGATGAATTGTTGTGATCGTGCGAATGGTCGTGCGTGTGATCGTGTGGATGATCGTGATCGTGTGAATGATGATGATGCGAATGATTCGATTTGCCCGTCGCGGCTCTGAGGCGTTTGACGAACATCGTAAGGCCGAGTATCAAAACTATCGCGCCTGAAATCAGACTCATCACGGGGAAAAGTTTTTCGGGCAGCACATAATTCGACGCAAACAGCGTGATGAGACCGAGCGCGAAAACTCCGAGCGTGTGCGTTATCGTCACCGTCAATCCCAGATATGCCGCGTGCCTGGCAGTTCCGCGCGAGCCGATCAGATAAGCTCCAACGACTGTTTTCCCATGTCCCGGCGACATCGCGTGCGCGGCTCCCAGAACTGCGGCTATCAATAATCCGAGCATCGCTATCCCTGGCGTCAGTTCTTCGACGGCTATCAACTCCGCGAAGCGGTCTCTTGAATTACTGATCGCTTTTCCATCGCGCGTGATGAGCGCGCGAGCGCCTTCCGGGGCGCTTCCCGAGGCGAAAGAAAACTCGGCGGCGCGTTCGTCGAGCGGCGCGGCGAGCAGGTCTTCAGGATAAGCCTTCAACTCATCGCTCAAACTGTTCGCATACACGCTGCTGTCGAAAACCGAGATGCCTGCGGTCGCTGATGCAATCATCTCGCGCCATCCGATGCGCTCCGCGTAGTTGCGATTCTCAAATCTCACGCTATGCGTTCCCGTCCCCTCGACTGCCGCGACGAAATCAAGCTCGATTCGCAAAGTCGCGAGTCCGCCCGCGCCCGCAGGCTGCGCGACTGACTTCCCCGTGAGCGTGAGCCGCTGCTCTCGTCCATCGACCGAGAGTTGCAATCCTTCAGCAAGCTTCAAGGACTGACGTTCGAGATAAGCCGTCAACTCTTCTTCCGAGGCTGCGCCGTCGCCGTTTGTGTCTATCGATTGCATTTCCTGAAAAGCGGGTATCTCGGCCATATCGATGATGTAATGCACGCGCATCTCGGACGGGCCGACTTCGATGCGAGTGAAATGATTGATCGTAAAATTGCCGAGAGGGTGCGCCGAAGCCATTGATGCAAGCGATACGATCACGCCGAAAAGCGTGGCGATGAGTCTGCTCAGTTTCGATTTCATAGTGATAATCATGAAAACCTCTCATAACTCTTCTATCGCACGCCGAGCGATGATCGCCTGAAGTGGATCAAACACGGGGCTGAGTCGGAGCGCGCGTTCGAGATAATCTTTCGCCGTCCGGCTGTCTCCCGCCGCGCGATGGATCATCCCGGCGTGATAGAAAAGCTTCGCGTCGCGTGTTCCCATCTTCAACGCTTCTTTGATCAGGGACTGCGCTTCTTCGATCTTTCCGGCTTTGAGCGCGGCCCATGCCAGAGTGTCCGCGCCGTAAATGTCGCGCCGCGTCTCGTACTCTTTTTTCGCAAGCGCGTATGCCTCATCCGCTTTCATATCGTGGTCGGCGTAAAAGAGCGCGAGTTGACGATTGTAAATCGCGCCGCCTGATTTACCGAGTCGCGCTATCTGCTCGACGAGCGCGTACTGTGAAGCGGCTTCTTTTTCTCTTCCCGCGAGTTTGTAAAGATCGCCCAGCGCGGCGATGAAAACCGCGTCAGGCACTTTGGCAACGGCCCGCTCATATTGCTCGATGGCAGAAGGGATGTCGCCGCGCGCAGCAAGCGATTTGCCGAGCAAGCCGAGCGCGCGATAATAATCCGGAAATGTGATGAGAGAGTCGCGCGAGTGCCGCTCCGCCGCTTGATAATCTCCGGCGAGGAAAGCCGTCTCGCCGAGTTGCCAGCGCAGCCACGCGACGTTTTCGCGCTGCGGGTTTGCGTCGGTGAGAGCCGCTGAAACTGCTACTGAAAGCGTTTCCATGGACGCATCGGTTTGCCCCTTTAGCGCAGCAAGTCGCGCCTTGCGAGTCTCAAGCCCGACGCTTGCTCCGAGCGATCGCTCGACTTTGCTCACTATCGAAGTCGCTTTATCGTAATCTCCAAGCTCGATGAGAGCATCGACGATTATCAGGTACGGATAGGTTTTGTTGGATTCGATGCGGGCGAGTGCCTCTGCGTGATCGCGCGCAGACCTGAAATCATGCGAAGCCAGTTCTACCTGAGCAGTCGCACTCAACGCGCCCGCGTTCATATCCTGCGGGACGATGGCAAGTGAAGCCTTAGCCGCTCGCGAAGCGAGATCGAGATAATCGGTGCTGCCCGTCTCACGCAGCCTTTGAAGATAATAGCCCGCGAGTTTGTTATAGGCGACGAAATCTTCGGGGTCGCGCTTCACTTTGTCTTCGAGAAAGCGGATCGTCGTTTCCGCAGAATCAGCATCGGCGGGAATAGGAGTTGCCGCTGGAACTGTTGCGGTTTCTTTTGATGAAGCATTCCATACGCCGCAGGCGTTGCAGACGACAGCCAGCAGCGCGATTGCGAAAATGCCTGTGATTTCTTTTTCCCGTCTTTTCATTTCCGTTCTCAAGCAAGGGGATCGCGTCGGCGACTATCTCGCCGACGCGATTATGGAGCGCAAAAACTAATTGCGGGTGTTGTCATCTCCCGAAGCGCGCGGCTGCTGAGGCGGCGCGAGGAACGGGAAAGTATCGCGGAAAGGCACATCGTTGGAGTTGACGTTGTCTCTGAGTACGTTCTGGTTTGCAACGAAGAACAGGAACGTATCTACAATGTCATCACCGAGCCTGCGCCCGTTCGGGAAAGCGGCTTCCGGGTTGCTGCCGCCGCCCGTTCCGGTGTTAGGCACTGAGATATTGAGCCGCAGGTAATCGCCCCTCGCCACATAGACGCTGGCCAGAATACCTATGTTGGTCGCGTTGGTTCCGAGCGCACCGAGCGTTGCGACGATGTCACCGGCAAACTGCCCGCGCGAATCATCGAGCGGAGTAGCGAAGTTGTACTCGTCTTTGCGCCCAAACGGAATGACCAGCGCGTTGAGTCCGGGATTGCCGCTGCGGTCAAGCGTTCTGAATTTGCCGACGCCGACGATTCCGGCGCGGGTGATGATCGTTTCTTCGCGGCGCTGAGTGAGCGACTGCACGCCGATGACGTTGGCATCGGGATTGCCTGATGTTCGCTGAAGGCGGAACAGCGAAGCGGGAATGCTCAAAGCGATGGCCAGAATGTTGTAGCCGGAGAAACTGTCTCTTCCGCGATTGAACTGCGTCGGATCAGGCGCACCGGCGAGAACAGATGCGCGGAATCGCGCAAAGCCGGGGATGTCGAAGAAGAAAGGATCATCGACTTCACCGGCAAAGAAAGCAACTCCCGAAGCCGCATCGGTCGTGATTGTGGGTGGATTCGGAGTCCCAGCCAGAGTCGGGAGCGTAGTCGGCGCGGTGAATACCTGACCGAATGGAAGCTCGACGGTCGCCATCTGCGGCGTGGTCGGCGAAGTTCTCTCCGGGAAAGTGATGTTTATCGACTGATCCGGGCGAGCGTCGCCGGTCGTCTCTATCTCGAAGCGATAGCGAACGCGGCTGTCGAAGAAACCGAAATTCACGGCTTCGCCCGGAACGATGAAGCCGCGCACAGTCAAAGCGATGATCACCTTCGAGTTGTCATTCGGATCGAGGAAGGCATAAGTATCGCCCTGATCGATGGCCTGATCGTTGGAATTGATCGGCGCATCTCCGTGATCGGAAGCTTTGATCTGCGGAGCGGGAGCGAGCGCCATCGCGAGGGTCAGGGTGAGAACCGCCGCGACTGGCGCTATCGTTTTTCGAAATCTGAACATGATGCTGTCTCCTTTTTGTTTTTCGTGATTTTGGATGAAGCTCTTTGCTTGCCGTTGTTGGCCTGCCTTGTGGTTTCAATCTGTCGTCAGGGAGAATGATTGTCTTTTCGAGACATGACGCCCAGAACAAAGAGCCTGGTAATTTTCAGAAATCTGTCTATAGAAAGACGCCCCACCTGAGACTGTCTGATGATTTTTTACTCTTTCTTTCTGCGTTTAGTGGCTGGGGTTGATACATGGTTCAGCCTCTCACCACCACGCAGATATACGCAGAGGCTTTCTGTATCAGATTCATCAATTCAAAAGAACAGTGATGGTCTCACTGAAGAGACCATCGGGTTGTCATCAATAGCTTTGTCGCAAGCCCTTCACTTCAAACGCGCGCCGTTTGGCACATCCTCAGTGAAAGTCGCAAGCACAGGCCGTCCCGTTTCGCCTACGGACGCGGCCAGAAGCATGCCGTTCGATTCCAATCCGCGCAACTTTCTCGGAGCGAGATTGGCCACGACGATTATCTTTCGCCCGACCATCGTCTCGGGCGCGTAATACTCGGCAATGCCAGCGAGTATCTGACGCGGCTGCGATTCGCCGACATCGATTACGAGTCGCAAGAGCTTATCGGCTTTAGGCACTCTCTCGGCTTCCATCACCGTCGCTGCGCGCAGTTCCACTTTCACGAAATCATCTATCGTTATGTGACTGACGCCTTCCGTCTGTGCGGCAGCCGTTTCTGTTTTTTGCTCAGGTTGAGCCTGTTTTTGTTCATGTTCGCTGTTGATTTCAGTCATCACCTTTTCCTTATCGATTTTCGGGAACGCGATTCTGATCTCCCCGATCTCGAAGCTGCCCAAAGACTCGCCCCATTCCGTTTCATTCGGGTTGATCGTGAGAGGATCGCCCTCAAGCCCAAGTTGACTCCAGATTTCGCGCGTCGCGTCGGGCAAAACCGGCGCGACCATCAACACAACATGCCTCAAGGCTTCATAAGCCGTCCCGATCACGCTTTCGAGCCGCGAGCGCGCAGACTCATCTTTCGCAAGCTTCCACGGTGCGGAGTCGGTTATGAATTTATCGACCGCCGCGATGCCCGACCACGCCGCGTCGAGCGCGCGTGAAAAATTCAGACTCTCGAACTCTTCCTCGAAGCGAGCTTTCGCCTGAGCTATCGCGTCGCGCACATCGGCGTCAAAACCATCCGCGGGGCGCGGAGGCCGGCCATCGAAATAATTTCGAACCATCGTCAAAGTGCGGCTTGCCAGATTGCCAAGCCCGTTGGCAAGATCGGAATTGACCCTATCGATCAATCCTTCATAAGTTACCTCTCCATCCTGACCGAAAACGACCTCGCGCAAAAGGAAGTAACGAATCTGGTCACGGGTGAAATGACGATGCAAAACATCCAATGCGATGGCGTTGCCCAAAGATTTTCCCATCTTCTGCCCGCCGCGAAGCAGCATTCCATGCACGAAGACCTGGCGCGGAAGTTCTACTCCGGCAGCTATCAGAAACGCGGGCCAGTAGACGGTGTGGAATCTCAGAATGTCTTTGCCGATCAGATGAAGCGCAGGCCAGTAGCGATCAAAGTCTTTATACTTATCGTTGCCCCATCCGAGCGCAGTTATGTAATTCGACAGCGCATCTAACCACACATAAATCGTATGCTGGGGATCGTTGGGAACAGGGATGCCCCATTTGACCGAAGCGCGGCTCACGGACAAATCCTTCAATCCGCCCGACACGAATGAAATCACCTCGTTGCGCCGCGATTCGGGGCGGATGAAATCAGGATGTTTTTCATAATGCTCAAGCAGCGGCTTCTGAAACTCTGAGAGTCGGAAGAAGTAACTCTCTTCGGCTACTCGCTCGAGCGGACGGAGGTGAATAGGGCATTGCGGCTCGCTCTCATCTTCAACGTCTTTGAACTCATTGCAGCCCGCGCAGAACCAGCCTTCGTACCGGCCTTTGTAGATATGCCCGCGCTCATCGAGTATGCGCCAGAGTTTCTGAACTGCCGCTTCGTGAAAATCGTCGGTCGTGCGAATCCAGCGATCAGATTCGACGCCGAGTAGCGAGAAGGCGGATTTGAACTCGTCGACTATTTCATCGACGTGCTGGCGCACAGGCACTCCGCGTTTTTCAGCGGCGCGTTCGATGTTGATGCCGTGTTCATCGGTTCCCGTCAGAAAGAAAGCATCCACCCCGCGCTGACGTTTGAAGCGCGTGAGCGAATCGGCGACCATCGTAGTGTATGCGTGGCCGATATGCGGTTTGCCGTTGACGTAATAAATCGGTGTCGTTACATAAAAAGTCATAGTCAGTTTCCAGCTTTCAGTTTTCAGTTTGAGCGTCCGAATTCTGAAAACTCAAAACTGAAAACTGAAAACTCTTTAGTGATTTCGGATGAGCGCCATCGCTTCGGCGCGGGTTCGCGGGTCTTTGAGGAATCCTCCACGAAGGGCGCTCGTGATAGTCTTCGATCCGGGCTTTTTAACGCCTCGCATTTCCATGCACATATGCTCGGCTTCGATGACCACAAGCACGCCCGTCGGATCGAGTTCTGAGAAGAGTATGTCAGCAATTTCCGTCGTGAGCCGCTCCTGAATCTGCGGCTTTTTGGCCATCAAGTCAGCCACACGAGCCAGTTTCGACAATCCCACTATTCGCCCCTCTCGCGGGATGTAGGCGATGTGCGCCACTCCGACGAATGGAAGAAGATGATGTTCACAGAGGCTCTGCAATGGAATGTCTTTGACTATAACCATCTCGTCGTGAGTTTCAGCCGGAATGACGTGAAGCAGTTTGCGCGCGTCCTGGTGAAGACCGGCGCAGATTTCTTCGTACATCAAGGCGACCCGGCGAGGCGTGCCGACGAGTCCCGGTCGATCAGGGTCTTCGCCTATGCCTTCGAGAATCAACCGCACCCCGGCTTCGATCTTCGCGAGATCGACTCCTCGCTGCTCTTTGATTTTTATATCAACGTCTGCCATTCAGTTTTTTTCTTCGCTCGACTGCGCGCGATACGCGCTTTCGGCTGCGCGCTGAACTTCCAGGAATGAAACTTTCCTGATCCTTGCCGCCTGCGCGCAGTCTTCATACTCAGGTTGAAAGTGTAGCGTGTGTGCGCCTGACCGCGCTACCTTTATTCGAATCGCGCCATACTCAGTCTCGACCGTTTCGATACGCCGCTCGGCCACTCGACGGATGGCTTCATAGTAACGCACTCCGAGAGTCGTCGTTTCAGCCATCAGCAGAGCGGTGATCGAATCGAGATGCTCCCCTTTGCACAAAACGGTGAGCAGCACGCCGGGGCGATCTTTCTTCATCTGCGCCGGGGTCATGAAAACATCCAGCGCGCCCGCCTCGAAAGCCCTCTGCATGACGAACCCGTAAGCCTGCGGGTTCATATCATCGATATTAGTCTCGACTACCATCACCGAATCGCGCTCTCGTGCTGATTCATCCTCGAATCGAATGAGCCTCAAGACGTTCGGCAATTCTTTATGATCGCGCGCGCCTGCGCCATAACCCACGCTATCGATCATCACACCCGGCATCGAGCCGAAGCTCTCGCAAAGAGAGGCCACAATAGCCGCGCCTGTGGGAGTGACGAATTCGCCTTCAATCTCTCCGCTATAAACTGCCGCCCCTTTCAACAACTCGACAGTAGCGGGCGCAGGCACGGGCAAAACTCCGTGTGCGGTTCGAACAGTTCCCTTCCCCACTCGCAGAGGCGATGCGTGGAATCGTGTGACTTGCAGTATCTCAATTCCGATCATCGCGCCGACGATGTCGATGATCGAATCGACGGCTCCGACTTCGTGAAAGTGAACCGCGTCGATAGTCGAACCGTGAACCTTTGCTTCAGCTTCGGCCAGTTTTTCAAACACGCCGATAGAGCGCGATTTCACGGCATCAGACAATTTCGCTTGCTCGATCAGTCGTCGAATGTCTGAGAGATGTCGCGCAGGTTGATCGCTTTCTTCGACTTCGACGATAAAGCGAGTTGCGGCAATCGCGCCGCGTCGCGCGCACTCCGATTTCAATTCATATCCTCTCAATCCGAGCGTGGAGAGTTGATCTCTCAGAGCCGTGAAATCGAGACCGAGATCGATCAATGCGCCGACGATCATATCGCCGCTCGCGCCCGCGAAGCAGTCGAAATAAAGTCCTGTTGTCATCCTCTCACTTTGATAAACTGCGGCAGCAAATCCCCGGCTCTGCCGAGCAGAGTAACATCCGCAAGAAAAGAAATATCCGTCCGTTCCGGGTTGACTTCGATCAGTTTCGCGCCCCCGTGTTTCGCCGCAACGGGCAGCGACGCCGCCGGATAAACCACGGCCGAAGTGCCTATGACGAAGAACAGATCGCATCGAGATGCCGCCGTCTCAGCTTTTTCGAAGACGCCTTCGGGCAACATCTCGCCGAACAAAACCACATCGGGCCGAGCAGGGCCGCCGCACGCCAGACACAGCGGCGGGTTCTGCTCAATCGGGCATTCGCGCGCTTCGAATGTGCTCAGGCAGCGAAGACACTTCGCGCGCCAGATGTTGCCGTGAAGTTCCAGCACGTTCAAACTTCCCGCCGCGCGATGAAGGTCATCGATGTTCTGCGTGATGAGCGTGAAGTCTTCAAACATTCTCTCCCACGCGGCGAGCGCCGTGTGCGCCGGGTTCGGCTCGACTTCGGTGAGCATCCCGCGTCGATAATCGAACCACTCCCAGACGAGTTTCGGATCAGTAGCCATCAACTCGGCTGATGAGAGTTCCGTGATATGTTTGCCGCGCCACGTCCAGATATCGGTGTCGCCTCCGCCGCGAAACGTAGGCACACCGCTTTCAGCCGACACGCCTGCGCCTGTAAGCACTGCAACCCTTCGCGCGCTGTCGAATAGGTGAATCAGTTCGTCTGTCACTTTGTCTGCTATCATGTCGCTCTTATCCTAACAGGGAAAACATCCCTGCTGAAAACCGGCGAGGGATCATAGCGGCGCAAAGATGCGTGAAACGGAAGCCCTCTCATTAACACCGCGATCAATCGCGATGTTAATAAAGAAGGTCACGCGCGCTCTCTTGCATTCAACCTGTTCATTCGCGTGCAATGGCTATAAATCAGGATTTGTTGGGCGCACTGGCAACGAGCGAAGCTAGGACGCGCTGAACCAGTCCATCGGTGGCCCTGTTATCGATCCAGCGAGCCACTATCACCAGATCATTTTCAGGGTCGACGTAGATCATATTCGTCCCGTTGCCCATGTGAGCGAAAGCTGAGGCGGGCGCGCTCGGAAGATAACGGCGATCCGTGTTGAGAAACCAGTTCATAAATCCATAAGTCGGCTGAACACTTGTGGGAGTCGTCGCCATTCGCACCCATTCTTCTGAAATAATCTGACGGTCTTCCCATTTCCCGCGCCTAAGCGTCAGGTAGCCGAAGCGCGCCATGTCACGGGCGTTGATGAACATTCCGCCGCCCCAGTGTCCGCCGCCGCTTACGGACTGCACAGCCGCGCCATCAATCAACACCCATGAATTTTCATAGCCGTACCATCGCCACGTCTGCGACGCGCCTATCGGATCCATGACATGCTCTTTGAGAATCTGAGGCAGCGGGCGACGCCAGACATTGAGCGCAGCAAGGGCCAGCACGTTGACGCGAACATCATTGTACTCATAGACCGTACCCGGCTCGTTGCGTTTGCGCGTCATCCATTCAGATGGATTATTGCCCGGTCGATCAGCCCATTCAGGTTTGCCCCAGAGCGTCCCTTCCCAATCGCTCGTCTGTCGCAGCAGATGATCCCACGTGATTTTTCGATTGTGATCAGTCTCGAACAAATGAATAAGCTCGGACTGGCCCAGCCTTTCAGCGCGGTGTTTCCCTGCGTCCGGCGAGAGCGCCATTACAGGGGCCATCTCGTTTCGCACAGGTTCATGCAGATTGCGAATCAGCTTTCGGTCATAAGCCACGGCGACGGTGGTAGACAAAAAACTTTTGGTGACGCTGAAGGTCATATCGACGCGATCAGTGTCGCCCCACTCAGCCACTATGTAACCGTGGCGCAGTATGATTCCGGCTGGGTCTGCGCGCTCTTTGAAAGGGCCTATGCCTTCGCCGAACGGCTCGCGACCGAAAGATTGGTAGTGCGCGATTTCGAGATTGCGCGGCGATTTGGACTCACTGGCTTGTGCGAAAGAGACGGCATCTTTAAGACGAGCCGGGTCGAGTCCGACCTGCGGGGGATCGCGTCGCTCCCAAGTGTCTGCGCCGGGATAGTAAACCTGTCGCGCATTGCGTTGAGCCGGTGAGCGGGCCGAGATCGCATCGCTCAAAGGCGCGATGACGAGCAACGCCGTTATCAGAAGAAATGCAAAACGCCGCGGGCGAGCCTTCGATATCTTACGCATTCAGTCACCTCTCTGTCTCGATTTAGCGCAAATGCTATTGCGAATCGGGCAGGAAGGCAAGCGTCCGAGATGATGAAGTTCATCAGGGATTGCTCTTCTTCTTATAAATCAACTCGCAACCCTGCGTAAACATCTTGCTCATCAGACCGCTGCTCTTTACTGGAATCCATTCCACTGATGGTTTAGCCTCGTTGGAATCAATCTGATTGCCTTTGCTGTCGAATCGCTTCACATCGATTACGCGATACAGACGATCAGGGCATCTGAACTCCATTGTTTCAATAACGGTCTTGTACCTGACTCCCTCTTTTCCCGCCACTGGAGCAGGCTTGGATAATGTGATACGAAACTGGACTCGCCCGGTGTAATCAGTGCCGAATATGACAGTGGAGACATTCATGCCGACTGTCGCATCGTCTGTTGAAAGAATGGTCTGCCAGCGATCTTTCTCCTGAGCCGGAGTGAAAGACAGCAGCATGAAGAAAAGAAACGCGCAGGTTATGACTCGCATACTGAAGCCTCCTGCTTTATCCGCATATCGAAGGAGTGACTGACTGATTCAAAACAGCCTGACTCAATTTATAGTTCAACGCACACAAAATCAAGAAGGCCATCGGCTTTCAAAAGCAATAACCGGCTGATAATATCTTCGTTTCTGTCAGGCGCACTGTCGCAGACAGAGTTCACAACGGAGCCAAAGTATGTCGATTCAGCAATCCTTGCGCGAGCGGCTCTCGCAGGCCATCGCGGAGTTGTTCGAGATAACTCTTTCGGAAATCCCCGTCGAAGTTCCGCCGCGAACCGAGATGGGCGATCTCGCTTTTCCATTCGCTTTCGACCTTGCAAAGCGACTCAAAGAAAAGACCGGACAGAAACAGAATCCGCGCGAGATAGCTTCGCGCGTGGCCGAGCGATTGCGCGATATCGAAGGCGTCTCCCGCGTCGAAGTCGCAGGCGCGGGCTACATCAATGTCTATCTTGATCGCGCGAGGTATCTTTTCGATGCTGCTTCAACGCCCGCTCGATTCGCGCCTCTGCTTGGCGGAAAAATCATCGTCGAGCATACGTCCGTGAATCCCAACAAGGCAGCGCACATAGGCCATGTGCGAAACGCCGTGCTTGGCGACACCATCGCCCGCATCCTTCGCGCAACGGGCGAGTCGGTGGAAATTCAAAACTACATCGATAACACTGGCGTGCAGGTCGCTGATGTAGTCGTCGGCTTCCTTCACATAGAAAAAAAATCGCTCGCCGAAATCAAAGCCATCGAAGAAAAGTTCGATTATTACTGCTGGGAGCTTTACGCCCGCGTCGGAAGTTTTTATGAAGAAGACAAATCACGGCTCGGTCTGCGCGCCGAAATTTTGCACGAACTCGAAAAAGGCGAAGGCGAAATTTATGAAATGGCCGATTACATCTCGACGCGAATTCTCAGATGTCATCTCGAAACGATGGCTCGCGTGAGGATAGTCTACGATGTTTTGCCGCGCGAATCCGATGTGCTTCATCTTCACATATGGGAGCGGGCTTTTGAACTGCTCAAAGAGCGCGGCGGAATCGAATTCGAGCGGGAAGGCAAGCTTGCTGGCTGCTGGGTGATGCGCTCGCCGGAAGCTGAATCAGAAAAGGAAGAAGAGAGCGAGCATGAAGCAGACAAAGTCATCGTGCGCTCGAACGGTACAGTCACCTACACAGGCAAGGACATCGCTTTTCATTTGTGGAAGCTCGGCCAGTTGAATCTGGATTTTTTCTACAAGCCGTTTCACATCTATGCAGACGACCACACTGCATGGATCACGGCTTCTGAAGAATCGGAAAATGATTCCTCTCATCCGCCATTCGGGAAAGCGGCGGCTTATTTCAACGTCATCGATATAGGCCAGTCTTATCCGCAGCATTACGTCAAACTCGGAGTGATGGCCGTCGATCACGACGAAAAGGTGGAGCGAAGCGCGCATCTCGGCTATGAAAAAGTTGTGCTGTCGCCTGCCGCCGCCGAGCAACTCGGCCAACGTATTTCCGAAGAAGATCGACGGCGCGGAGTGGTGAGCATGTCGGGGCGCAAAGGGCTTGGCGTTAAAGCCGACGACCTGATCGATGAGCTTGAGCGAGGCGCGCTCTCGGAAGTAGCAAGCCGACACACGGACATCAGCCGGGACGAACAACGAGCCATCGCGCACAAGATAGCCATCGGCGCATTGCGTTATTACCTGCTCAAGTATTCGCGCAATTCGATAATCTCGTTCGATTTCAAGGAAGCCCTCGCCTGGACGGGCGAGACGGGCGTCTACATTCAAAACGCAGTGGTTCGCGCGACTTCGATATTTCGCAAGCTCGATGAAGCGGGAATTGATTCATCTGCGGATCAGTTGAAAGATTGTTCGCACGAAGAAATCGCCACGTTGCTCAATGACAAAGACGGCGATGAATTATGGTCGCTCGCTTATCTTGCGACTCGATTGCCCGACACTGTTCGCTCGGCGGTTTTGCAGCTTGAGCCTTCGCTCGTTGCGAAGTGGGCGTTTCAACTCGCTCAGAGTTTCAACGTGTTTTATGAGAAGTATCGAATCAAATCCGAATCGAATCCGGCGCGGCGTGTGTTGCTAATCGCGCTGGCATTCATCGCGCGTCGGCAATTGATAATTGCGCTCGAACTCTTAGGGATAGAAGCGCCGGAGCGAATGTGAATTTGCGTGAAGTCAGGCGGTGAGCTATACAATCAAATGAGCAGTTATAAGGAGCAGCCATGCTTATCGTAATGAAAGCCGAAGCCACACCCGAACAGGTGGAAGATGTCTGTGAAATAATCCGACAACTCGGATTCAAGCCGCACCCTATGCCCGGCGCGACCCGTACCGCGATAGGCATCACAGGCAATCAGGGCGCGATTGATCCGAGCCATTTCGAAATACTTCCCGGAGTCGGCGAAGCCATAAGAGTCTCGAAGCCATACAAGCTCGTAGGCCGCGATCTCAAACACGACAACACCATCATTCGCATTGGCGAGACGGAAATAGGTGGCCCTGAGCCTGTCATCATCGCTGGCCCCTGCGCGGTCGAATCATACATACAGACGATGGAGATAGCCGAAGTGATCGCATCGGCGGGCGTGAAGCTATTTCGCGGCGGCGCGTTCAAACCGAGAACTTCGCCTTACTCGTTTCAGGGATTGGGCGAAGAAGGGTTGAAAATCTTAGCCGAAGCGCGCGACCGATTCGGAGTGAAGATAGTGACCGAAGTGCTGGACACCGAAACCGCCGACCTCGTCGAACAGTATACGGACGTGATGCAGATAGGCGCGCGCAACATGCAGAACTTTTCACTGCTTCGCCGTGTCGGTCAATCGCGAAAGCCCGTGATGCTCAAGCGCGGTATGTCTGCGACGCTCGAAGAATTCCTCCTAGCCGCTGAGTACATCATGGCTGAAGGCAATTACAACGTCATTTTGTGCGAGCGAGGCGTGCGGACGTTTGCCGATCACACGCGCAACACGCTCGATCTATCGATAGTGCCTGCGGTGAAGAATCGCTCGCATCTTCCGATCATAGTCGATCCGTCGCACGGAACGGGCAAGCGACATAAAGTGATTCCGATGGCTCGCGGCTCGATAGCCGTCGGCGCGGACGGCATCATGGTCGAGGTGCATAATCATCCTGAACACGCGCTTTCGGACGGGCCGCAGGCTTTGCTGCCGGATATGTTCAAACAGATGGTCGCCGAAGTCCGCGCTATCCATCGCGTCATTGCCGAAACGGAAAGCCTCGTTTCATGAAACTGGTCGTCTTCAACACCTCAAAACAGGAGCGGTCTCATTTCGAGTCGCTTCGCGCTTCGCGAGGCTGGCAGGTTCTTCTTTTCGAAGACCGCCTCACTCCTGAATTCGATCTCCCCGCCGAGGCTCGTGATGCGGAAGCCATCGCAGTGTTCGTCAATAATGTGGTCAACAGCGAAACTCTAGCGAAGTTTCCCAATATCAAAGTCGTCGCGACTCGATCAACCGGCTACGATCACATCGATGTGGAAGAGTGTCGCCGTCGAAGCATCAGTGTTTATACAGTGCCGGACTATGGCAATATCACAGTCGCCGAATACACATTGGGGTTGATACTCGCGTTGCTGCGGCGCGTTCGCCCCATGATCGAGCAGAGTCTTCACGGATTGTTTTCTCGCGAGAACCTTCGAGGCAACGACCTTGCGGGAAAGACTGTCGGCGTGATCGGAACCGGGAAGATAGGAAAGGAAGTGGCGCGGCGACTCGCAGCGTTTTCGGTCAAACTACTCGCCTTCGACAAATACCCCGACGAGGCATTCGCCCGCGAGACAGGTTCGATGCAGTACGTCGATCTGGAAACGCTCTATCGATCAAGCAGCGTGCTGACATTTCATGTGCCGCTTTCAGCAGAGACTCATCACATATTCAATCGCCGTTCGCTCAATCTGGTCGGATGGAACACTTTTCTAGTGAACACGTCTCGCGGGCCGGTCGTCGAAACGGAAGCGATCATCGAAGGGCTGCGCGAAGGCAGGCTTGCAGCCGTCGCGCTCGACACCTTCGAATCCGAAGAGGTGATGATGGAAGAGCAATTTCTGGTCGCTGATCAACTGTCGCAATCAGCGATGCGAAACGCGCTGGCCACGTATCAACTTCTTCGCAGCGACCGGGTTATTCTTTCTCCGCACAACGCCTACAACACGGAAGAAGCCCTCCAGCGCATAATCGATACGACAATCGCCAATCTTGATGCATATCTGGCAAAACAAATTTCTCCTAACCGCCTCGTGTGATGAAGGAAGAACAGAGTGAAGAAAAACTGACTTCCGCAATCAGCATTGCTGAAAAAAAACCTTCATCGCGAAGAGAAATCCTCGCCGTTCTCGCCATCGCATCCACGCTATCGATCAGCGCGTTTATTTATTTCTTCAATCATTCGATGACGAACGTCTATGGCGACGGAGTGGCGCACGCCAATATTGCGCGCAAGGTCGTCGATAGCCCGGATGATTCGTTATGGCAGCGATACATTCAGATCGGCTCGCCGTGGCTTCCGCTTCAGACAGTTTTGATGCTGCCCCTCGTCGCGAACGACTGGATGTGGAGGACAGGCGCGGCGGGCAGCATTGTTTCGATGATTTTTTATGTCATCACGGCTCTTTCGCTCTACAATCTGGCTCGACTGGTTTATCGCGATGAGGAGCCGCGATTCAAAATATGGATGCCCGCCGTTACGTGCGCGATTTTTCTTCTCAATCCGAGCGCGCTTTATATGCAATCGACTCCGATGAGTGAGATTGTGTTTATGGGCGCAGTCGCGGCGGCTGTGCTTTTTCTTCAACGCTGGGCGATGGATCAAACCCTGAAGAATTTGATCATCGCGGCTGCGATAATGACCATTGCCACGCTTTCACGTTACGAAGCATGGCCCATCGCCGCATTGTCAGTTCTCGTCGTCGCCCTAATCGCGAAAGGAAATCTGTTTGAGAAGTTGAAGCTGACAACTCTGTTCGCGCTGATCGTGACCGTCGGCCCCGCGTACTGGCTATGGCACAACTGGGCGATATTCGGCAATCCGCTGGAGTTTCTGACCGGCCCGCATTCGGCGCGCGGCATATTTCTTCAAAATCAGGCCAACCTCGGCTGGTCGAAAATTTTCATCGGCAATGCCTTGCTCGACTTGCTGCTGATGAGCGCGACTGTGGCTGTCATACTAGGCCCGCTGCTCGTAATGCTCGCGGCTGCGGGATTTTTCAGGCTGATATTTTCAAAACGAAAGGCCGTGATAATTTATCTGCCGTCTCTGCTTCTGCTCGCGCCGTTTTTCTTTCACGCTGTGAGCCTTTATCGCGGCGAGATTCAGATATTTCCTCTGAGCGCGTTCGGTCTGCTCAATGTGCGATACGGACTGCCTCACCTTCTGGCCGCGGCGTTATTCGCGCCTGCGATAATTCCCGCACTTCGTCGATTGAACAGGGCCGCAACATTGATCGTCCCGCTCATCATCGCTTTGCAATACTGGTTTTTGATCGGAGAAGGGCCGTCGCAGATGGCGATTTATCAGGAAGGATTTCGCAATGGAGTCAACTCGCGCCCTTCGCGCGAGCGCGCCCGAGTGGCGTCCTTTTTGAGAGAGAACCCATCGCGTCCGATGATACTTATGCTGACGGGATCCTTGGGCGGCGCAATCTCGCAGGGCGGATTGAGATTTTCAGAAATCATCCACGAAGGAACGAGCCGCTGGCACCGCATAGAAAACGAAATCCCGGCGGACGTTTCGACCGTCATACTCGAAGAAGGCGACGCGCTTGATCGTCGAATCAGAGAAAATCCATCTCTTATAAAATATTTCAACGATGGATTTCAGCAGGTCTATACGATTGGCAGGATCAGAATTTACTGGCGCAAATGAATCAGCGTGATTCACACATCGCGCAATTCTTTTTTTCGCGCGGCGGCTTCGGATTGTCTGGGTATCGAGTTTCGCACACGATTTCGTCCCTGCTCTTTGGCCAGGTACATAGCGCGGTCAGCCATCTCGATCATCTCTTCCTGCGTGACGGCGGATTCGGGATAAGTCGCAACGCCGATGCTTGCAGTCACCTGCCCTATCTGGCGAACAGGAGTCGAAGCTATCGCTTCGCGCAATCGCTCGGCGGCTTTGAGCGCATCCTCGCGTCCGCATTGAGGAAGTATGGCGACGAATTCTTCTCCGCCGTATCGAGCGCAGATGTCGATGTCGCGGAAACTCGATTTCATCATTCGGGCGACGTGTGTGAGCGCGGCGTCTCCCTTGCGATGACCATAAGTATCGTTGATCCGTTTGAGGTGATCGAGGTCGAGCATGACGAGCGACAGGTGAGTGTCGTTGCGGTCAGCGAGTTTTATTTCGCGTTCCAGTCGTTCCTGAAAATATCTGTGATTGTAAAGCCCGGTGAGCGCGTCGGTCATCGCCTGAATCTCCATGCGCTTGAAGAGCCGCGCGTGGCTGATGGCGATGGCGAGTTCGTCGGCTACGGTCTTTGCCATCAGTTCTTCTTCATCTTCCCAGAGGCGGCCCGGAGTGTCGTCTTCGACCATGAGAACGCCTATGACGCTGTTGTGATAGGTTATCGGTATTTCGAGCGGGCCCGGGCCTTGAGAGAATACGCTTGCCACGCTCGCCGATTTTTCCACATCTTCGTTCTGAGATTCATCCTGTTCGTCGCCTACAGTGTCGGCTCGCTCATAGACGCTGATGCTTTCAGGTCTGCTTGTCTCTTCTTCCCACAAAACGAGCGCGACCTTTCGAGCCTTGAGCGCGCTGCCGACTTCGTCTACGGCTGATTGAAGGATGGATCCGATCTCAAGCGAACTCGATATGGCCGAGCTTATTCGATTCGTGGCCATCTCAAGCTCGTTTTGTCGCTGCATCAGCATCGTCAGTTTCGTCGTCAGGGTGAGCGCCAGTCGGAGCGAAACACCGTGGGGGGTTGAAGCGTTGAGGCACTCTTCGAAGCGAGGCCGTTCGCTCGATTGCTGCGCGTAGATGCGCCCCATCAGGTACTCGATTGCGGTAAAGGCGACGTTCGGATCGAACGTCCAGACCATCTCGTAAACCTTCGGGTGAGTTTCGTCTTCGTGCGGCAAAGCGTAGGAAGCCATCAATCCGCTGAATCGCGGATCCATCACGACTATGAAAGGGCCGGTTTCGAAATCATGATAGAGTTTCTCCTCAATCAATGTCATGTTGGAAAAGTTTTCTGCCGAGAAGGATCGCCCGTGACAATCTTTTTCGCAGGAGAAGAGATAAAGAGCGCGGCTCGATTCGAGTATTCGGCCTATGCGCTCCGTTTCTCTTGAGAGATGCCCGTCGACAAATCTCCCTTCGAGTATGAGCGCGGAGAGTTTGTTCTCAGTTACTATATCCTCGAAGTAGCGCACCAATCGCATGAGGGTCTGCTCGTTGCACCTCACAGGAGCAAACTCTTCCACGTGCTGATGCGTGACTGCGTAATAAAGAGAATACATTGAGGCCCTTCGATGCGGGGTAGCCACACTGCGGGGACCGAATTGCCAGTCCGATTTTACATTGAGCCGATTGGGTGTCAATCGTTTTGTTTGAAAAGGTTTTCTTCAATGCGGGTTTTCTGGTATAGATTCCATGTTTCGAAATTCAATGGCTATTATGTTGAGGCAACCGGATTTAGGGCCATCGCATCACAGCCGGTGTGGTCATGGCCAGCCTTACAACTCGATTGATAATGACCGTGACCGCTGAATCAGGCTACAACGCTACGGACATCGAGCTTGCTCGGGCAGCAGCTTTGGGCGATGCAGCGGCTTTTGAAAAGCTTTATCAGCAACATCACCGCCGGGTCTATTCGCTGTGTTTGCGAATGCTGGGCAATTCGTCGCAGGCCGAAGACCTCGCGCAGGAAGTTTTCCTTCAGGTCTTTCGCAAGATCGGCAGTTTTCGCGGCGATTCGGCTTTCACAACATGGTTGCACCGCCTGACGGTCAATCAGGTGTTGATGCACTTCCGCAAGCGCGGAGTCAAGCTTGAACACACGAGTGAAGAAGGCGACTTTACGAACGTCGTAGAGACACCGCTTCAAAGCACGCGACGCATCTCACTGGTTGACAGGATGACGCTTGAAAAAGCCATATCGCAACTGCCGCCCGGTTATCGCACGGTGTTCGTGTTGCACGATGTCGAAGGTTACGAGCATGAAGAAATCGGCTCCATACTCGGCATCAGCATCGGCACGTCGAAATCGCAGCTTCATAAAGCAAGAATGAGGCTTCGTGAATTGATATTAAAAAAGAATGAGTGAGGGAAAGTCATGGGTTGCAATCAATTTGAGGAAATGATTTCGGATTATATAGACGGCGCTCTGGAAACAGGCGAGCATACTATGATCGAGCGGCACCTTGCTGACTGCGAATCGTGCCGCGCGCTGAGAGACGACCTCTTGCAGCTTGTTCACTTCAGCCGCCATCTGCCCGAACACACGCCGTCGAACGCGGTCTGGACGGCTATTCAAACTCAGGTCAAAGCCGAACGTCGCGTGGGATTGCGCCAACGGGTGGCCAGATGGATGGCTCGTCTGGAAGAGAGAAATTTCAGCCTCTCGCTTCCTCAACTTGCCGCTGGCGCTTTGGCTTTGATTCTGGTCGCCGTCGTACTGTCGGTCGTCCTGCGGCGCGAGACCGGGCAATCTCTGGAGACGGCTTCTGTGACGGGGGCATCGGCGATCAACAAAAATCTGTTGTCTTATCCTGATCTCAAGCAGATCGAAGAGCGCATCAGCCAGTTGGAAAGCTCAGTCGAGCAACGCAAAGCATCGTGGACGCTCGACCTGCGTCAGGCATTCGAGCGCAATCTGGCTTATGTGAATCAATCGCTGATAGAGTGCCGCCAGCAGATAAACGGACATCCCGAAGACAAGGTGTCGGAGGAATTGATGCTCAACGCCTATCGCGAAAAGGTGCGACTGCTCGAAGGCTTTGAAGCATTCTGATCATTCATGCGAGTGACTGCCAGAAAACATCCTCTGCGACTGCCAGCGTCGTTCGCACTCGTTTTGTTCTTGTGCGCATCACAGGCCATATCCTGGGAGCGATTCGAAAAGACTTACAAAGCCAAAGATCGCTCCCATCTCACCATTTCAAACATACGCGGTCAGGTTACGGTCGCAGCATGGAGCAAAAGAGTTATCAGCGTCCGCGCCGTGACTGATCCTGAGGTCGATGTCGAGGACGAGGTTTCGAAGGAAGAGATCGAGATTTCAGTGAAGAAAGAATCGAAGCTCGGTCGGGCCGATTTCGAAGTCTTCGCTCCGGCAGATACTTCCGTCACAATCAAAAATGTCATAGGCAAGATCGAAGTCCGCGGCATAAACGGACACGTGAGCGTCAAATCATTCGACAGCGACGTTCGATTGATAGGTATACGCGCGCCGTCGGTCGAGGTCAGAATCACCGGGGGAGATATTTATTTCGACGGCGAGTTGCAGGAGGAGGGCGATTACTCTTTTCAGTCAATGAAGGGAGACATCGAAATGAGTCTTCCGGCGTCGAGCAGATTCAGACTCAAGGCGCGAGCGTTGAGCGAAAACATCAACCTCGGCGAGTTCCTGTCGAATTTCAAGGATATGATCAAAGGCTCGAAGGAAATCTCAGGCTCTTATCGCAACGACGGCCCCAAGCTTTCCATCACTACTTACGCGGGCAGGATTCTGTTTCACAAGAAATAGGTTCTTCACTTTTTTCTCAGCAGTTCGATCAGAGTTTCTATTCTCACTCGCGCTGATATGTCGCTTCGATGAAGGCGGCGCGCGCAAAGCTCATCATACCCATGACTGAGGAGGGCCTTCTTCAACTTCCTCCGCTCGCCGCGAGGCAGCACCGTAAGCGCATCGATCACCGTCACTTCGAACAACACCCTGTCTTCAGCCGCAAGATCGCAGATGAGAGGCGCGTCAATTTCTGCGCCCATGCGCAATCGCTCGACGAGTCGCAGCACTCCCGTGCGACCTAAAGGTTTGAGCAACACGACTGAATTAAGATTCACCTTTGCCTCTTTCGAACGCGCTGCCGCTCCTGAATTCGATGCACTCAACACGAGCCTCCTGTCAGACAGATTATCGCCAGACTTCGCAAACTTCGTTCCCGTTCGGTAAGAAGTGTAAAGCCTCAAAATAGCGGCAAACGGTCAAAACGATTGAACCCGAAAGGCTTGGGAAAATGTTACTGAATGCCCCAGGCACGGAAGGAAATTGACACAAAAAAAAGCCGGAACCCGCAAGTTCCGGCTGTTGTTGGCGCTGCGCGCTGCAAAAAATCAGGGCCGCGATTTGTACTTGTCATAAAGCTCGGTGTGCCTGCTCGCCAGCGGCACGTCGCGGCCACGTATGATCAGATGTTTGATCTGTGTACGGATTTCGAGCGGGTCGCCATCGGTCACGAGCAGGTTAGCCATCTTTCCGACTTCTATCGAACCGATTTGATCGGCGACGCCGAATATCTCAGCCGGGTAAATCGTCACAGCCTTGAGAGCCTCTTCCTTCGGCAATCCGAAAGCAGCCGACTCGCCCGCCTGATAAGGAAGGTCGCGCGCCTCAGCCGAGTCCATGGTCTGAAACGCGAATTTCACTCCGGCCTTGTGCAACATCGCGGCATTCGTGTAGACGGCATCGTATCCGTCATCTTCGCGAGCGGGCATGCGATTGACCGGCCCGATGATGACTGGAATGTTTTTGGCTTTCAGTTCATCAGCCACGCGCCACGCTTCGACCGCGCCCGAAATGATCACTTTGAGCTTCATCTCATCGGCGAACGCGATGACTTTTTTGAGGTCGCGCTCGACCTGCGCGTGGATGACCACAGGCATCTGTCCCCGCGCGGCAGGCACGAGAGCTTCGAGGCGGAGATCAGTTTCGATTCGCGGGAGGCTTGCATCTCTGGCTCTCGCATCCTTTGCGCTGCCGTAGGCGAGGGCATCGCGAAGAATTTTTTTAAGCTCTTCGATCCGGCGATCCTGTTCGCGGCGCAACTCCGCGCTTGCTCGCTGCTGCCCTCCCCCGAAACCGCCGCCGCCGCCGCCCAATCCCCCCGGCCAGTTTATGTGCATGGCGGCGCGCGCCTTCAAAGTCATCTCGGCCCACGTCCATCCGTCGAGATTGATGAGCGCGCTTTGTCCGGCGATGAGTCCCCCGCGCGGCATCGTCAGAGCGGTCGTCGTGCCGTTCACGCGAGTCACTCCGATGTGAGAGCTTTCCGGGTTGATAGCGATATCGACGTGAATGTTTGCGTTGTTGTCGCCTATCTCAGAAGTATCGACCGTGCCGGGAGCGCCCTGCCCCACTTCAGTCAATCCGATGGTCGTCCCCGAATCGATCATGCCGGGATAAACCGAAAGCCCGCGGGCATCGATCACCCGCGCGCCACCCGGCGCAGACACGCTCGTTCCGACGGCAGTGATTTTGCCGCCCGTGATCACTATCGATCCGTTTTCGATCACTCCCTTCGTGACCGTGAATATGCGCGCATTGCGAATGACGATGGCATCACCTCTGCCCTGCGCGCCGACCGAAGGCAGAGTCACAGCCGCCGAGATCAGGGCAAAAGCGAGCGCGAAGAATTTCCTTCTCATCTGTTGATGTCCTCCTGATCTTTGGGCGCTTCTTTCGGGCTGAGATTCGGAGTGGGTCTTTCACCCCTTCTCTGGCCCGCGCCGCTTTGATCTCGCTCCGCTTTGATCAGAGCTTCCTTCTCGCGTTTGAGAGCCTCGCGGCCTTCGAGGTCAGCCTTGCGATCAAAATAAACTTCGCCTTCGATCAGGGTCATCTCCGGCACGGTGTAGACGGAAAAAGGATGCTGGCTGAATATGACCAGATCGGCGTCCTTGCCCACATCTATCGAGCCTGTGCGATGGTCTATGCCGAGTTAAATGGCCGCGTTGAGCGTGATCATCTTCAAAGCTTCCTCTTCGCTCACGCCTCCATACTTCATCGCCTTTGGCGCTTCGAGGTAAAGGCGGCGAGCGCGCTCGTCGGAATCCGAGTTGATCGTCACAACCACGCCGCGCGAAGCCATGACGGCCATGTTATAAGGAATCGCGTCGAAGGCTTCCATCTTGTACGACCAGCTATCGGCGAAAGTCGAAGCCCCTGCTTTGTGCGCGGCTATCTCCTTTGCGACTTTGTAGCCTTCTAGTACGTGTTGCAGCGTCTTGATTTTGAAACCAAGTTCGTCGCCCAGAGTCAGCAGCATCAGTATTTCGTCCGAGCGATAGCAATGCGCATGAATGAGCCGCTTGCCCTGAAGGATTTCCGCCAGAGCCTCAAGCTTCAGATCGCGGCGCGGAGGAATGGCCTTCGGGTCAGCGCTTTTTTTCTTTTCGTACTCCTGCCACTCGGCCATGTACTCTTTGGCCTGAACGAAAGCCTCGCGGATGACTTCTTCGACGCCCATTCGAGTTGCCGGGTAGCGGCGCTGCTGACCGGGCTGAGGCTGAAAATTCGAACGCTTGGGATTTTCGCCGAGCGCGAATTTGATACCGGGCGGTGCGTCCGTCACGAACCACTCATCGACCGGCTTTCCGTGTTTGAGTTTCAGCACCGCGTTCTGACCGCCTATGGCGTTGGCCGAACCGTGAAGGACGTTAACGGTCGTCAACCCTCCGGCAAGCTGGCGATAGATATTCGGATGTTCAGGCTCGACCACATCCTGAATGCGAACCATCGCCGTGACCGAAAGCGAGCCTTCGTTTATGCTGCCTGTCGCAGCCGTGTGCGAGTGACAATCGATTATGCCCGGAGTGACATACTTTCCGGTCGCGTCGATTATGCGCGCGTTCGGGTCAGTCGCTTTCACATCCGCTCCAACTGCGGCGATCTTTCCGTTGCGAATCAGTATCGAGCCGTTTTTGATCGTCCCGTGCGATGCTGTCATTATCGTCGCGTTTTTGATCAGGGTCTCCGAAGACTGCGCCGACCCGCCGCTCTGCCCCAGAGCCGAGACTGCCATCGCAAGAGTCACGACCGCCGAAATGATTGCTTTCATCTTCTTCATACTGTCCTCCATTATCACCTCGGCCTTGAGCCGGTGAATTCGAACGAACCCATTGCGCCGAGGCTCATCGTGCCGCGCATCGAATCGCCCTCGATAGTGCCGACGATGGTTCCTTCGATATTATCTCCGCCCCCCGGTATGCTCACCGTCGCGCGAAGCTGATTGCCGTTGATCGAAACTCTGCTGAGGTTGACGGTTCCCATCGGGCTTGTCATCGTCCCCGCGAGTTGATCTCCGTCTCTTCGGATAGTCAGCTTGACGCTGATCTCGCCCTGCGGAGTCTGGATATTCAAATCCCACGCGCCCGCCGGATTGACCGCAGCAGCAGGACGCGCGCCGCCCCTTCCCGGCTCAGGCGTTTCAGGCCGCTTGATTTCAAACTGCTCTCCATCGACGAAGACGTGCTTGATGGTGGTTTCTCTGGCAAACAGATCGCCGCTCGCCAGGATGAGGTTCGCTATCTTGCCCGTCTCGATGGTGCCGAGTTGTTCGCTCACGCCGAGAATCTCCGCAGCGTTTACGGTCAGGGCGCGCAAAGCGTCATCTTTCGAAAGCCCGTTTTCAACTGCGCGACGAATGTTGGCGATGAAGTCGCGCGGCGAAGCCCCGCCCGCTGTGAAAGCGAACTTGACTCCCGCCTGAGCGAGCCGAGCCGCCCCTTTCGGAATCTCCGCGCGCTGGCGAAGGACTCTGAGTGATTCTTCGTCATCATCAGACATATCAGCGGGCCGTCGCGGGAAATTGACGGACAGTATGACAGGCACATTTTTTTGTTTGAGCAGGTCGGCCACACGATAGCCGTAGTGCGCGCCCGTTATCATTGGCTTGAGACGGAACTCGTCAGCGATATTGAGCGCGCGTCGTATGTCGCCTTCGGTGTTTGCACTGAACAGCACGGGCAACTCGCCTCGCAGAGCGGGAAGCAGCGCGGCGAGTTTTTTATTGTGTTCAGGTCGCGGAACTCCGCGCTTGATTTTCTCATAGCGATCCATTTCATCGCGATAGCGAATGGCGTCATAAAACGACTGGCGAATGTAGGACACAGTTCCCATCAGCGAGTTCGGGTATCCGCCCGCAAAACCCGACGAGGTGGAAAACTGAATGGCGAGCGAGACGGGCGAGCGCACGACCATACGCGCAGCGTCCTCGCCTGAGAGATTGATGAGCGCGCTGCGGCCCAGAAAAATTCCCTGTCGCGGAGATGTGAGTGCAGAAGTGACGCCCGCAGATCGCGCATCATCGATTGCACTCCCGCCCGGTCTCAGTTCATCGGCGACAGAATCAGACGGATCGCCGAGCGCGGCTGCGGCAAGCGACTGTTGCGCTTCCGGCGATAGCTGCGCGGCCTGACCGCGCCCGCCTCCCCGCTGCTGTTCCTGTTGTTGTGGTTGAGCGATGCCGAGGTTTGTGTAGGCATCGATGAGTCCGGGATAAACTGTAAGTCCTTTGCCATCGATGACGCGGGCATCAGCGGGGATGCGGGCGTTTTCTCCCACATCAGCAATGAGTCCGTCTCGAATGACGATGGTTCCTTTGGGGATGGTTTTTCCGGGGCTGACGACTATTTGCGCGTCCCTGATCGCATAAACGCCGCGTGAATCCATTCGCGAGAGCGGCGCGTTTATGAGCAGAGAAAGCAGGAGAAGAAACAGGCCCGCGCATTCGAGACATCGGCGCGTGCGTTTCACTTTATTCATTCTCAATCCGCCTCCTTCTATACGGAGCAATTTCGTGTCCTGCGTCATTTTGAAATCGATTCTGTTCAACGCGATGCGTCGGGTTTTGATCGAGCAAGCGCCTGCGACGCATCCTCGTTGTCTCTATCTTTTTTCTTAGGATTGCAAGCTCACCGCCGACATCGCTATCGGCGTCCACTGCGTGCGGGTTAATCTATACCTGTCGCTTATAGATTGCAAGCCAGCGCGTCTTAGGCCGTTTGAGCGAGTTCGGCCTAGAGCGGAATATTCCCGTGCTTTTTCGGCGGATTCTCGTCGCGCTTGTTCTCAAGAAGCTCAAGCGCGCGAATGAGTTTGGGGCGAGTATATTTCGGCTCGATCACTTCATCGATAAATCCGCGCTCAGCCGCAACGTAGGGGGATGCGAATTTCGATCTGAATTCGTCGGCGCGATTTCGAGCTTCCGCCGCCGGGTCTCCAGATTGCGCGATCTCGCGGCGATACAGAATTCCCACTGCGCCTTCGGCTCCCATCACGGCTATCTCGGCAGTCGGATAAGCGAAGTTGATATCGGCGCGAATGTGCTTGCTGGCCATCACGCAGTACGCGCCGCCATAAGCCTTGCGCGTTATCACCGTGATTTTCGGCACAGTCGCTTCGGCGAATGCATAAAGCAGTTTCGCGCCGTGTCGGATTATGCCGCCGTGTTCCTGCTCTATTCCGGGAAGAAACCCCGGCACATCTTCAAAAGTTATGAGCGGAATATTGAAGCAGTCGCAAAAGCGCACGAAGCGCGCGGCCTTGACCGATGCATCTATGTCGAGAACGCCAGCGAGGTGAGCAGGCTGATTTGCGACTATGCCGACCGAACGCCCGCCGAGACGCGCGAACCCTACGGCTATGTTTTTCGCATAATGCTCATGCACTTCGAAGAGATAGCCGTCATCGACTACCGCGTGGATTATATCGCGGATGTCATAAGGGATGTTCGGCGATTCGGGAACTATGCTGTTGAGTTTTTCATCCATTCGGTCTGCGGGGTCTGAGGTCGCTACTCGCGGCGGGTCTTCGAGGTTGTTTGATGGGATGAAGGAAAAAAGTTCGCGAATGAGTTGCAGGCATTGCTCGTCGTTTTCGGCTGCGAAGTGCGCCACGCCTGAGACGGAATTATGAGTCAGCGCGCCGCCGAGTTCTTCCTTCGTGACTTCCTGATGAGTGACTGTTTTTATGACATCAGGGCCGGTGATGAACATGTAGGAAGTCCGTTTGACCATTATGTTGAAGTCGGTGATAGCGGGCGAATAGACCGCCCCTCCTGCGCACGGGCCGAGTATGGCTGAAATCTGCGGGACGACGCCTGACGCGAGGGTGTTTCTGAGAAAGATGTCGGCATATCCGCCGAGCGAGACCACGCCTTCCTGAATTCTCGCCCCTCCCGAATCGTTCAATCCTATGACAGGCGCTCCGACTTTCATGGCCATGTCCATAACCTTGCAGATTTTTTCTGCGTTCGTTTCCGAAAGCGACCCGCCGAAGACGGTGAAGTCCTGCGCGAATACAAAGACGCGACGATTATCGATGAGTCCGTGGCCGGCGATTACGCCGTCGCCGGGATAGTGCTGATCCTGCATGCCGAAATCGAGGCAGCGATGCTTTTTGAATCGGTCCATTTCTTCGAACGTGCCGTCGTCGAGCAAAAATTCTATTCGCTCGCGGGCAGTCATCTTTCCCGAAGAGTGTTGTTTTTCTATCCGGTCGCGTCCTCCGCCGGCAAGAGCAGCAGCGTTTTTCTCTTCCAGTTTTTTGAAAGCATCTTTCACCTTGACTTCTATCTTCCCTTCGGATGTTGCCATCGATTATCCCCTGTGAGTTTTCGAGATTCAGAACCGAGCGCGTTACAGGCTGAGTCTAGCAAAAGCGAGGCAGCGGGCAAAACCGATAAGCGAATGCAGTTGTGTGAAGTGAGGGCAGGTTATTGTGAGAGAAAACGTCAGCCTTTATTCTGCTTCTCGGCAACAGGGTAGTTAGCAAGGTCATGAATGAGTTTGAGGAGGTGAGGTTTAGGCAGCGGAAACTCTGCGGCTACAACTTCGAGTTTGGCAATATCTTTTTCTATCCACTCGTCACGACGATCACCCCTTTGATAGTGCCATCTATAAAAAACTCCTGTAAGAAAACTATGAATATAAACGTATAAGCGTACCAATGTAGAATGATGGGAAGCGACGTACATAGGGACGAGTTGTTCAAGCAAGGAGATCAACGATTCCATCATAGAGCGAAGATCGGTCGGCACGTCCTTCCCTTCAACCCACTCTCTCATTTCTGTAATCTTTTTCAGTAGCGATTTTTCTGGGCCGCGGAAGATATCGCCAAGGAGGGTGAGCGTTGTATCCATATAAAGCCTATATTCCCAGATGTCCATTTGCGGACTCTCTTTCATCGGTTCGATAATTAGCGTCCACTTCCTAATGGTTCCTGATCCATGCGCCTCTGCTGTACGAAAGCTGTCATCAAATTCCGTAGTGAGTTTAACTATGCTCCCAGCCAATCCTGGGAACAACGAAGGCCGTGATTCCATCAAACTCGCAAACTTACTTTTTTTACTCTTCGACTTTGCAAAATTCTGATAAGCATCAGGCACTACAAGTAAAACAAGTATGCCCATAATTTTGTCCCAAAGAGCGCGATAGCGGAGGACGAATGATGTGTTGAGGCGATGAATTTCCATTCGTCCTGCGAAGGCTTCAGGGGAATCAAGTATTGACCCGCCTTCGATTCGCCCCGCTCCAAAATAGTATTGCCAGGTCTGCCGCGCCTCAGTGAGATCCACCAGTAAGGCACAGAAGCCTATGACAAGATCGAGAAGGGCAGCAATAATCCGATCTCGGCCTTGACGATCACGAAGAAAATCATAGGCATCAACGAGAGACAGATGATCAAGGCGGAAGGGCATTCGCATACTGTTATAATCCCTCAGCCGCTGCTCAAAAATAACCGCCTCGTCACGACTCTTAAAGCGAAAGGCTTTGCGTTCACGTTCCTCGCGGGCTGCACGCTCTTTTGCTTTTTGCTTTTTGTTCATTTCACTCGACGTTATTCCAATCGCAACAAGGGTCCGGCCTGACATGGCAAACCGAGTTAAAGCAGAGGCTAGATTTGTCAAATCATTAGGACAGTGGAAAAGCAAGGCGTTGCCTGCGCATTCAATTGTAGGTTGTTTCAAGATGCTGAGGTATTGAGCAAAGTCTTCAAATTTCCAAGAGTCTCCAACCCTTTCACGAAGATAATCCGCAGTTCGTCCCTCATCTGAGAATAAGAAGCCAGCGGAGGTTGAAGAATCTTCTGAAATCCTGATCTGAATTGCTGGTCCATTTGGATATGTAATAGCAACTCTTACAACGACAGAAGCTACAGATGTATAATCAGCGTCTTCAATAATTCCCTGATCCAGTAACTCGTTCAGAAGCTTTCTGATTTCTGGCCGCCTGATCATAATTATTTTGCTACAGTCACGCCATCGTCTTGCCCACGCGCTGACACACGATGGGTTGATGGCTCAGGGCGTTAGCGCAGGCTATATGAAATTCTAATCAGAAGAATAGCGTTGCAACTTCAACCCCTTACGATAGCGTTGTATCGCCCAGAAATCTTTGTCGTTGGTGATCACAGTGACGCCTTCACGATGCGCGCTCATCGCTAGCAAACAATCCATCGCTATTTCCTGTTTGGCTGTCGCCGTGCGCCTCGGCGCTTTGCCCCCTGCTTGCTTCTTTCGCTCCTGCGCCAGCAAATACGATATGCGTCCGGCTTCCAGCCAGTCGATTCGTGTCGGCATAAGGAGTAAGCCGTTCTTATCAGCCTGCTCCCATGCTTGCTGGTAAGCTTTGAGTTCCTTCATATCGTTGCAAGCGGTCATCAACTCGAATAGCACCACTGACGAAGCGAAGGTTTGCGCAGGCAGCGCGTCAGGGTCGAAGTCCTTCCGCTGAACGACATTTGTATCAAGAACGTATTTATGCACGTTTCGTCTTTGCTCCGTGTAACCGTTCGTGTGTTATCCGAAAAGCCTTCGACAACGCGCGAGCCGTCGGCGAGCGGTCAATCTCGAATCCGTTAGCCGACGATTCGGTCTTCTTTGTCCCTTTCTTCCTGCGAGATTGATTCTTCGCGGCGGCTGCTTCTCTGCCCGATTTTGTCTTGCGCGTAACTATATCGGTCATATCATCCTCTCTTTGGTTTTATGTCATTTGACTGGATAAGAATAACAAAACTCAGCCATCGGGTCACAGGCATTACAGAGGCGGCGGGCAAAACTGATGTAATGGGATGAAGGCTGGATTTGAAGAGTGAGAAGGCTTGATCCGCTGCCAGTTCACATCAGCATTTTGGGAACGCAATCGGGGCAGATGCCGTGGCTGACGCTGTATTGAGTTAGTCCATTTGCGGGCTTGAATCCCATGTCAAGACCACACCAGGCGCATTTGATTTGCAGGTAATTTCGCGCGATTGCAACGGCGAGGTTGTCATTGTCGGAGATTCGCAAGACTGCGGGCGGGGTAAAATGTTCTTTGATGATCGATACCGAGCCGTCTTTCATATTCATGATGCACCCTCTCCTGCTCTGACTTGGGCAATCAGAGTGCCAAGCCGATCAGAGGTGAAAACCTGCGTTTCAGCAAATTTCGCGATATCTGTCCGATTCGCTATGTAAAAACTACTCGGCGGTACAGATAAGAATTACCTGTTTTTTGAAAAAAGTGGGCTGAATTATGCCCTAAACAGATATATCAGTCATTAAGTTTGAAGGGGTGATGAGTGAGGCTAACGGCGTTGACAGGGCGTCTGCCGAAGTTGAAATTATTGAAAAAGAAAAGAGGCGGAGATCGGAATCGAACCGATGGATAAAGGCTTTGCAGTTCATTTAGAGCCTGAGTCACTGAGTATCACTGAGCGTTATAGGCTTGCAAAATAAGGACTTTTCAAAGATACCTGCAACTCAGTAACAGTCAGTGCCAGCGTGTACCCCCCACAAAAGTCCCCACATCGAACTGTGTGAAGATTACAGTTTCCATTCAGTCCTTCAGCCGCCAAAGTAATCGCTGCCGCTTATCACTTTGACCTCGCAATAGGGCTTGATCTTCTCGAAGTCAACAAGGTTATCTGTGACGATCAGCGCACCGGCTCGCTTGGCTCACCTGATTGAACCACTACCCGCGCTCCGCCCGCTCCTGTTCAGATTCATAATGCTCGACCATCTTTTCAGCCTGCTCTGCAAATCTTCGGCGGCGCTCTTCAAGCGGCAGTTTCATGAATGCACGACGGTCGGCTATCGACAGCGCGCGTTTCGTCTCCACGTTTTCTTCCTGACTGATCATATCGAAACTCCTTTAGGGCGAAGTGTGCGACGGAAACTTGGCCGCAGCGAAACAGAATCACAAAGCAGCATGGATCATACAATCGTCAGTCCGCCGTCGACGGCTATGGTATGGCCGGTGATATAACTCGACGCCGCGGAAGCTAGAAATAAAACGACTCCTTTCAGTTCTCCCGGCTGGCCTATGCGACCCATAGGCGTTGCCGCTTCGACATCGATCAATGTTTTTTCAAGCGCCTTTTCAGTCATCCTCGAAAGAAAAAATGCGGGAGCTACGGCGTTGACCCGCACTCCGCGACGCGCCCACTTCGCGCCAAGCTCGCGCGTCAATGCGATCAGCCCGCCTTTGGCCGCGACATACCCGCTGATGTGCTGCCCCGTTTCCATCGTGCCTACGAGTCCCGCTATCGATGCGATGTTGACTATCGAGCCGCTGCCTTGTTCGAGCATCTCGCGCCCTGCCGCCTGACAAAATAAAAATGCGCCCGTCAGATCGACGTCGATCACCATCTTCCATTTATCAAGCGGCATATCTTCGGCGGGCGTTCCCCAAGTCACTCCAGCGTTGTTGATGAGTATGTCTATCCTGCCGAAAGCTTCCATCGTGAGGCTTACGGCTTTTTGAGTGTCTTCGGGATTCGCTACATCGCAAAGCGCAGATTCGCAGCGAAAGCCACGCGAGCGAAATTCTTCAATCGTCGGCGTGAGCCATTGCTCGCGGCGCGCGATCAACATCAATGAAGCTCCTGCTTCGGCCAGACCTTCGGCCATCTCTTTTCCGAGTCCGCGCGAACCGCCCGTAACGAGCGCGACTTTTCCCCTCAGGTCGAACAACTCTTTGATTGTCGGCATTCAGTCCTCCTTATCTGTAAGTCCACATCTCCGCGTCGTCGAGGTGCGCGAGCGAGTTGAACACATCGAGCGTGAATCGGCCCGGACTGAAAACTATTTCCGTAAGCGACGAGTTGCGAACTCGCCAGTTGAGTTCCATCGCCATCGCTTCAGGCGCACGCACGGCAAGCTGAACGGCAACAGATGTCGGGCCGCCTGAGGTGAAGAGGGCGACTCGTCTTCCGCTGCCCTCGCGAGAAGTTATCGTCTCAAGTCCGTAACGCACGCGCGAGTGAAAGCTCTCGAAGGATTCGACCGTGGGCGATGCGACTTTGCCGCGCACCCAGAGTGATGTGACGGCTTCGAACATTCTCTGAAAACGGCGGTAGCGATCCGCGCCCTAGGAAGCCTGTTCGTACTCTTCGGCCAGTTGCCGTATTCGATCATCCCCGGCGACAAGTTGAGGGAGCAACCCGGTGATGATTCCGTCGCCATCGTATTCGCGCATTTCATCGAGGACGACTATCTCAGGAAGCTTCAAACCCGATTGCGCATAACGATCCCGGACGATCTCGGCGGTATCAAGTTGTCGCTTCTGCGGGCCGGAGTAGATTTCACCGAACGCGATTTTTCTCTCAGCCCAGAATGCGCCGAGTCTGGCGGACTGCTCTTCTCCGAGCGGGGAGAGGCGGTCGTAATCGTCTTCGAACATGCGGGCCTGTCCGTGTCTTACAAGTGTGAGTGTGCTCATTTTGATCGGTCAGTTTAAGTTTCGACCGCGGGGCTGTCAATTGAAAGCCAGATTTGAAATTTCAAATTTGAGATTTCAAAATCCCCGTTTTGAAATTTTTAATTTGAGGAATACACCTCTTCACAGTAAGCTGCGATGTGTCGGGAGAGAAAGAAGAGGCGCAGCAAGGTGCGCGGAATTGCCTCACCCCCTGGGATTAAAAACGAATCGCTACTTTGAAATTCCAAATTTGAAATTCCAGATTTGAGATTTCAAGACGAATCGCTACTTTGAAATTCCAGATTTGAGATTCTCAGATTTGAGATTTCAAGACGAATCGCTACTTTGAAATTCCAGATTTGAAATTCCAG
>Ga0187893_10001654_pt1 | contig 52516 bp, 49 predicted proteins | sample MA1701074metaG_FD_139574 | JGI IMG/M metagenome (GOLD analysis project Ga0187893, IMG submission 139574) | White microbial mat communities from a basaltic lava cave in the Kipuka Kanohina Cave System on the Island of Hawaii, USA - MA170107-4 metaG ... | reverse complement strand
TGATCAACGTCGGCGCCGCCGCCTCCGTGGCCCTTTAGCTTGTGAAGGGCCGCTCCGGCGGCTCTGTGTTTCGTCGACCAGGTGAGAGAAGGAGCTTGACACCACCCACCCTCATAGAAGGCGCCGTCAGGGGCGTTTCCCGTCCCTGTCGATCAACCCATACCAACGTCCTCGCAGCTACCTGAGCCCCAGGCACATACACCAGTGTGCCGTCGCCGGAGAGACTCACGTTGGCGGCTCCGTTGGTGTTCGTCAGGACCTGTTCCAAGATCGGCACCGGCGTGCCCACCGCTTCCAGCCGATTGAGGTCGAAGGCGACGGCGCGCAACGTCCCGGACACGGCATAAACCAGATGTCCGGTTGGCACGTAGTGGGCATGACTCCCGCCGCGGATCACGACCTTCTGTGTACGCGTCCTCAGGTCGAGCACGGCGATCTGAGCCTGGTCCGTGCCTGCCCCGGTCGTGATCGTGAAGAGCACCGCGTCCCCTCCGGGCAGGACCTCAGGCCACAGATGATCCAGCTCGCGCTGGGCTGCGTTGGGCGTCGTCAGTACCTCGCGTTCACCCCCCGCGGCCGCCACGCGGAACAGCCCTGAGGTTTGATCGCTGGTCGCGAAGACGATGGTGTCGTCGGCACTCCAGCTTGCGCCACGGGGGTTGTAGTTGCCGACGAGGCTGACCGTCATGGGCCGTCCACCGGTCGCCGCTACCTTCTTGAGGACGGTGGCCCCATCGAAGAAGCCAATCCATTGCCCGTCTGGCGAGAAGAAGAGGCCGAACGGATTTCCTACACCCTCCAGTCCCGTCGACTCAAGCTCGTCGAGCGCGCGCACGACGATCTACTGGGCGACGCCACGGTACGCGAGTCGCCTCCCGTCAGGCGAGATCGCGAGGTCGGGATACAACTCAGTCACCGCAAACGCAGTGGTGCCCGACGTCGTCACCATCGTCCGCACCACCCGGGGCGGCACGGGACGGGTTGTCAGCCACACGGACAGGCCGACCACCATGCCGCCGACCAGCAGCGCCACACCAGCCGCGAACGCCGCTGCGCGACGCACCCAGCCCTGGCGAGGTGCCGGCAGCGCCGTCACGGTCAAGCCCGTCGATTCCGTTAGCGCGTCCTCGATCTCGAGCCGCGCATCTGCTGCATCCGACAACCGCTGCCGGCGACCCTTCGCTAGGCACCGATGCAGTAGCTTGCGGATCGCAGGCGGCGTGGTGGCGGGCAACACCTCCCAATCCGGCTCCTTCATCAGTACATGCGCCAGGGTCCCGCTCACATCGTCGGCCGCGAATGCATGCGTGCCGGTGAGCATCTCGTAGAGTACGCAGCCGAATGCCCAGATGTCGGTGCGTTTGTCGACTGTCTGCCCGCGCGCCTGCTCGGGACTCATGTACGCCGGGGTGCCGAGGATGATCCCCTCGCGCGTGCTGACGGTGGCAGTCGGAGCGTGCAACAGATCTGGCGCCGAACTCTCGCCGGCGTAGATCATGCCCCGTCGGGTACGACTCTCCGTGACGGTTGTCGTCATGACATCGGTCGACGACGCTTCGTCGAGCTTCGCTAGTCCGAAGTCCGAGAGCTTGGCGTACCCGTTCTTGGCGACCAGGATTTTCTGGCTTGACGTCGCGATGGAGGATGCCGGCCGCGTGGGCAGCGGCCAGGCCATCAGCGACCCCGACGAGCAACTCGACGACTTGGCGCCATGTCCGTGGTTCGCCGAGCGCCCAATCTCTGAGAGTGCCTCCATCGACGAATTCCCGTCACAAGATACTGGCGACCTTCGAATTCGCCTGCATCGTGGACGGTGAGGATGTGCGGATGGTTGAGCGACGAGGCCAGTTGCGCCTCGCGCTGGAATCGGCGGCTGGCCCTGCTGTCGGCGAGACCGTCGGACAAGAACTTGATGGCGACTGGACGATTGAGTTTCGTGTCGCGGGCGCGGAAGACCTCACCCATCCCGCCGGCGCCGATCAGGCCTTCGATCCGATACGGCCCGATCATCGCACCGGACGCGAGCTGCGGTGTCCGCGTAGCGGACATGTTGACAGGGTCTGCGTTGAGACGGGCGCTCTGCGCACCCGCCGAGAGCATCGCCTCGACTTCCGCGCGCAGCGCCGGGTCGTTGGCGCAGGCCTCGTCGAGATAACGGGCGCGGGTGGGCGCCTCGTGCGCCCGCACGGCGTGGAAGACCTCCGTCACCTGCCGCCAACGCTCAGGCGTCATGCCCGCGCTCCACGCAGCTCCTTCAGCAACCATGCGCGTGCCGCCTGCCAGTCGCGCTCGGCGGTCGCCAGCGAGATGCCGAGCGCGTCACCAGCTGCTTCGAGGGAGAGCCCGCCGAAGAAGCGCAGCTCCGCGAGCTGACTCTTACGGGGATCGAAGGCGGACAGCCGCGTCATCGCCGCGTCGAGATCCAGCACGTCCACATCGACAGGCGGTACCGCTCGAACCTGCTCGTCGAGCGTCACGCGCGCCCACTGGCCGGAGCGCTTGGCCATGCGATGGGCGCGCGCGTGGTCAACCAGGATGCGCCGCATGATCTGACACGCGACGCCGAAGAACTGGCCGCGATTCTGCCAGACGACGCGCCGCTGGTCGACGAGGCGCAGATAGGCCTCGTGGACGAGCGCCGTCGGCTGCAGCGTATGGCCCGGCCGTTCGCGGCGCAGCTGAGCGGCCGCCCGGCCGCGGAGCTCCTGATACAACACCGCCATCAGCCGGTCGCGGGCGTCCGTATCGCCAGCGGTCCAGGCATGCAGCAACGCCGTCACGTCGTTGCCGGACGGCTTCATGGAATGGAAACCGGCCACATCGTGCCGCTTTGCCCCCACCCCGTCAAGGCCATGAGCAAAGTTTCCCGGCCTTCTCGCGCCTCGGGACGCAACTACGCACCACCGGAAGAACGCCTGCCGACGCCTTTGCGGTCTTACGTGTCGTGGACAGCGGCGGGGCACCGCAGTGCCGCAGCGCGACGACGCTGGCGTTCACGCACACCGGCTCCAGGGTCATTCATGTGTGCGGCGCGACGTTCATGAAACGGTCCATGCGAAACCGCATGGCTGCCGAGGTCATTCTGATTCACGAGTTCCTGCACACGCTCGGTCTCGGCGAGCATCCGCCGACGCCCGACGCGATCACCGCACAAGTCACCCTCCGGTGCGGTGGGTAACGGCAGTCGGGGCGCGCCGACGAATGCACGGGCGACGAGCGGGCGTATGATTGTCGGTCATGATGCCTCGCCGCCATCTGTCTGTTGCCGCGTTCACGATCGGCCTTGTTTGCTACGCTCTGTCGGCGGCCGCACAAATCCCGCAATCGCGCTCGCTGTACGAGCGCTACACCGAGCCGATCCAGTTGTACAAGACCGGTCTTGGCACGTTCAGCCGGCCGATCTCCTCGACGAACAAGGACGCGCAGGCATTCTTCGACCAGGGCTTCCAGATGATGTTCGCCTTCGCCAAGGCCGAGGCGGTGCGCTCGTTCCGCGAGTCGTGGAAGCGCGATCCCGAATGTGCCATCTGCTACTGGGGTGAGGCGTGGGCGTGGGGCTCGTACCTGAACGCGCCGATGAACGCCGAGGAGGCGCCGCATGCCTATGCGGCGGCGCAGAAGGCGGTGTCGCTGCGCAGCCGGGCCCCCGAGAAGGAGCGCGCGCTCATCGACGCACTTGCGGTGCGATATGTCGAGAAGTTCGACGCATCCACGCGCGTGGAGCAGGACCGCGCCTATGCCACGGCGATGGAGAAAGTCGCGGCGCGCTATCCCGACGATCTCGACATCGTGACGCTCCACGCCGATGCGCTCTTTCTGCTCGAGCCGCGCCGCGGCAGTCGTGACGTGAACGACCCGGACGTGCGGCGGCTGCACCAGGTCCTCGAGAGCATCCTGTCGCGCGACGTCCGGCACCCGGGCGCGTGTCACCTGTACATCCACGCCACTGAATCGACCGTCGTCCCCGGGCGCGCGGAGGCGTGCGCCGAGTTTCTCGGCCGTTCGATTCCCGGCGCGAGCCACATCAATCACATGCCGTCGCACACCTGGAACGAAGTGGGGCGGTGGGGCGATTCGGTGCGCGCGAACCTCGAGGCGTGGCATTCGGACCAGAAGGCGGCGATCGGTCAGGGCTTCGCGATTTATCCCGAGCACAACCTCCACATGCTGCTGTACGCGGCGTCGTACGACGGCCAGGGCGCGATCGCGATGCGCGCGGGAAAGGACTACGCCAAGCTGACCGGCGACACGTTCTACGAGGTGCTGACGCTCATTCGCTTCGGCCGCTTCGACGAGGTGCTCGAGGTGCGCAACCGGCCGATGGCGGAGATTCAGGGCGGCCTGTGGGACTTCGCGCAGGGGTACGCGCAGCTCAAGCAGGGGAGTGTCGACTCCGCGAAGCTCTCCCTGGGCCGCGTCCAGCAGGCGGCGGAGAGCTCGAAGACCATGTTCCGCGTCCACACGGCGAAGGACCTGCTCGGCATTGCGGCCGGGATTCTCGACGGCGAGATCAAGCGAATGGCGGGTGATCTGGACGGCGCCATTTCGGCGTTCCGCCGGGCTGCCGAGGCGCAGGCGGCGCTCGTCTACGACGAGCCGGAGCCGCTGCCGTTCTCGGCGTTTCATTGGCTGGGCGCGGCACTGCTCGACGCGAAGCGGTTCAAGGAGGCGGAACAGGCCTATCGGGAAGAGCTGAAAGATCACCCGAAGAACGGCTGGTCGCTGCTCGGGTTGCAGCAGGCGCTCGCGGGGCTCGCGATCAGGTCGCCCGAGGTTGACGCCGAGCTCGCCGCGAGCTGGGCGCGCGCGGATACCTGGATTCAGTCGTCGCGCTTCTAGGGACTACGTGGCGTCCGGCTTTAGCCGGACCTGAGGTCGTAGTGTCCGGCTTCAGCCGGACCTCGATCTGCTCGCCTCACTCACGCTGCGCGCCACGGCCCATTCCCTGCCCTTGAGAACGATGCGTCGCATCAGCCGTGGCACAATCTGACGTCATGTCGTTGAGTCCCGGCAGCCGGCTCGGTCCCTACGAGATCGTGTCGCTGCTCGGCGCCGGCGGCATGGGCGAGGTCTATCGCGCGCGGGATCCGCGGCTGCAGCGCGACATTGCGCTCAAGGTGCTCCCCGAGATGTCGGCGGCCGATGCCGATCGCCGCGAGCGCCTCATGCGCGAGGCGCTGGCCGTTGCCGCCCTCAACCATCCCAACATCGTCACCATTCATTCCGTCGAAGCCGCCGGCACGACCGTCTTCCTGACGATGGAGCTGGTGGAGGGGCGGTCGATGACCGAGGCGCTCCCCCCGGCAGGCTTGCCGCTCGAACGCGTCCTGACGATCGGGATTGCGGTCGCCGATGCTGTGTCGGCCGCCCACCAGAAGGGGATCACGCACCGCGACCTGAAGCCTGCCAACATCATGCTCGGTGAAGGCGCGCATGCCGGGCGAGTCAAAGTGCTCGACTTCGGGCTCGCAAAGGTCGTTGAGGCCCAGCTCGGCGCACCAGGTGCGTCTGTCCTGCCGACCGTGGGGCCCGGGCACACCGGTCCGATCACCGCCGAGGGGCGCATCCTCGGCACGGTGGCCTACATGTCGCCCGAGCAGGCGGATGCAAAGCCGATCGACGGTCGGTCGGATCTGTTCTCACTGGGAGTCGTCCTCTACGAGATGGCCACCGGGCGGCGCCCGTTCACCGGTGAGACCAATCTGACGATTCTCTCTGCCATCCTCAGGGACACGCCGAAGCCCGTCACCGATGTCAACACGGCGCTGCCCCGCGATTTCGGGCGCATCGTCCGGCGCGCCCTCGCGAAAGACCCAGAGCGGCGCTATCAGAGCGCGAAGGATCTTCGCAACGATCTCGAAGACCTGAAGGCATCCCTCGACTCGGGCGAGCTGGCCCAGTCGGTCGCTGCCCCAGTCGCGGCGCCGACGCACCACTTCCGCGGCCTCGCGCTGGGCGCTGCCGTGTTGCTCGCTGGCCTCGCTGCGGTCCTCTACATGCTGCTCGGAGGTGACGCGCAGCCGGTGCCCGGCCGATCGCTCGCCGATGTGCAGGTCACACAGTTGACCACGACCGGCAACGCCGAGCGGCCGGCGATCTCTCCCGATGGACGGTATGTCGCGTACGTGCAGCGCACCGGCGACGACTACAGCCTGTGGATTCGCCAGACCACGACCACGAGCAATGTGCAGATCGTGCCGTCTGAACCAGGCGTGACGCTGTTCGGCGCCACATTCACGCCCGACGCCACGTCCGTTGACTTCGTGCGCCAGCCGGCCGGAGCCTCGTTGGACATCTGGCGCGTGCCGTTTCTGGGCGGCACGCCCAGACTCCTCGTCGCAGATGTCGCAAGTTCCATCTCGTGGTCCCCCGACGGTCAGCGCATGGCGTTCCTGCGGACCCGAGTAACCCCGTCGCTCGTCACGCAGGTCATTGTGGCCGCGCCAGATGGCACACAGGAACGCGTGCTGACCAGTGGAGCGGACTCAACGGTGCTGGTATCGCTGCTTGCCCCCTGGCGTCCCGACCTTCCTCCCGCGTGGTCGCCGGATGGCCAGCTCATTGCGATTGGCGCGGGAGAAACCGCAGGAACCGGCGGTACTGCGGGACGCGTACTGGTGGTGGACAGCCGCGGCGGCGCGATCCAGCAGGTCGCGGTTCCTAACGGCACGTTGGTAGGGCTGAGTTGGCTCGATGCACGGTCGCTCGTGGTCAACCTGCCATTGCAGCTCGGAGCACCAAACCAGTTGTTCAGAGTCCCGTTTCCTGCCGGCCCTCTGTCGCGGCTCACCACCGATCCCAACGACTACGTCGGCGTCAGCGTCACCAGCGATCGCAGTGGCTTGGTCACCGCTCGCCGGGATTCGCGCATCGATATCTGGCTTGGCGACGGCGCCGGCTCGATGGGCACCGACATTGCGGCGCGCGTGCCGATCAGCGTCGAGCGGATCGCGTGGCAGGGCGATCGGCTGATGTACGGGACGGTGGTCGGGGGAAAGCCCGCGATCGTTCGGCTGACGCCGGGCGCGAGCGGTCTGGACGAGGTCGTTTCGGACGCCGTCAGCCCTGCGGCCACGACCGATGGCCGGACGGTCGTGTTCGTGTCGGTATCCGCCGACGACCCTCTTGCGCTGTGGACTGCCGATGCTGGTGGTCGCCGCGTGACGCGTCTGGCGGCAGTGGTCGCCGCCGAACAGGTTGCGGTCACGCCCGACAATCGGTTCGCGCTCTACACCTCCGTCGTCGGCGGCACGCTCTCGATCTGGATGGTGCCGATCGGCGGCGGCACCGCGACGAAGCTCGCAGACGGCACGAGCGTGGACGTGTCGCCGGACGGGCGATCGGTGGCATTCATCGCATCCGAGCCGGACAATTCCTGGTCCATCGTCGTCTGCGGGTTTCCCGCCTGCACGTCGCCACGAACGCTCGCGGCCGCGGAAGAATTCAGAACGCCCATTCGCTGGACGCCGGACGGAGGCGGAATTGCCCATGCGAGCGGGGGCAATCTCTGGGTGCAGGCGCTCGACGGAGGCGCTCCGCGTCAGCTCACGCGCTTTACCGACGGCCGGCCGATTGGATCGTTCGCATGGTCGCGGGACGGCAAGCGCCTGGCCGTCTCGCGATCGACGGTCTCCCACGACATCGTGCTCTTCCATGGCCTTCGATAGGACGCGACAGTCCGGGCCAGGACCTTCCGAGCGGATCGCAGGACCACCTCGAGCTCGTTTGCGTCGGGGAGAGCCGGGTGTGAGCGCAGGTGTTTCGCGGAGCCGGCCGACGCGGTCGCCAGAGAACCGTCGCATCGAATCGGGCCACGACGTCACGTCGCAGGGCGGGCGTGCCGCGCGGCCGGCGAAGTCGAAATACCTGCGCTCGCATCCGGCATCATTAACCGAACTGGAGTATCGAGAACCGGTCGTACTGACTCCTACCGACGCGGCGACCGCGGGATCGTCCCGTCGCGCACCGCCGCCTGCCACGCGAAGGTGGCCATCACAATGGCCGACTGCTTCAGCTCGTCGTCACTCATGCGCTCCGGGAAATCAACGTTCGTGTGGCGCGTGCGCTCGTCGTAGGCGTCGAAGTCCTTGATTGCATTGAAGCCGGGCAGCCCGACCTCGTTGAAGGGCACGTGGTCGGTGGCGTTGATGCCTTCGATGATGTTCCGCGTCACGCCCAGGTCCTTCAGCGGATCGAGCCACGCATCGAAGATGGCCTTCGCGGCGGCATTGCCCTCCATGTAGAAGCCCAGCGTTCGGCCGCTGCCCGGATCGTCGTTCAGATAGACGGCCAGCCTGTCGCGGGCGGTGGGCGTCGAGAAGTGCTGCTCGATGTACGCGCGCGCCCCCAGCAGACCCTGCTCCTCGCCGCTCCAGAGCGCCGCGCGGATCGTGCGCCGTGGGCGAGCGCCGACGGCCGTCAGGATGCGCATCGCTTCCATCACTGCCACGACGCCGTCGCCATTGTCGGTGGCGCCGTTGCCCGCGTGCCACGAGTCGAGGTGGGCGCCCACGAGCACCACCTCGTCCCGAAGCTTCGGATCGGTGCCCGGAATCTCGGCGAGCACGTTGTAGGTGTTGAGGTCGTCCTCGTAGTAGCGCGTCCGGAGCTCGATCCGCAGCTCCACGGGAGTGCCGGCCGCGGCGAGACGCGCCAGCATGTTGTACTGCTCGGCCGCGATCGCGATCGAGGGGACCGCATCGGACGGCGTGGCGCGGTTGCCGACGACGCCTACGGTGCCGTCGCGATAGGCGCTGGGCTTGAGCGCCACCGCCGCGCCGGCACGCTGGAGCAGGGAGAGCACTTCGCCGGCGGGCGCGGCGCTGTCGAGCGGTGGAATGACGGGATTCCCCGTGCGTATCGGCTGATCGCTCAACCCGGGCTGCGGCCGGTCGTTCTCCATGAACGCGGCCTGCGGCATGCGCGTCAGCACGATGGCGCCGCGCAGCTGACCCGCCATCGCCTGGATCTCGGCCGCTGTGTTGTCGCCGACGTACACCGCCCGTCCGCTCAGCACGCGGGGGATCGACGGCGTCCACGCGTCGGCGTACGCGATGAGCGGCATGTACCGCGGCATCGTCATTTCGACCGAAATCTTCTCGAGCGACCAGCCGCGGCCGAACTCGAATGGCTCGAGCCGCGCGTTCGCGAGGCCCCACTCCGCGAAGCGGTCGCGCGCCCACCGGGCCGCCCGCGTGTACGACGGCGATGCTGTCAGGCGCGCGCCAATCGAGTCGCTGAGGGTCAGATACAGCTCGCGGGCCCGGGAGCGTTGGAGGCCCTCCTCCTTGATGCGGGCGACCATCGCGAGATCGACGCGTTCCTGCGCCGCGACGCTCACGGCGCCGAGGGCGAGGCAGAGGATCGCGACAGGTTGCAGGCGCACGCGCGCACTCCCGGTCCGGCTGAAGCCGGACACTACGTGGCTGAAGCCGGACACGGCGTACTTGGTCTTGGTCACCGCCGCGGCAGATCCAGCGCCGGGTTACGGTCGAAGAAGTCGAACGGTCGCAGCTCGAAGCTGTGCCACAAGACCGGCATCACGGGCCAGTCCTCCGCGCGCACGACATGGTGCATTCCGGTCGTGTACCAGAGGACGACATCGCTCTGCTCGATCCGCCGATTCGCCTTGGTCCACGTCGGCAACCCCTGACCGGGTGTGCTGAGCGTCGGATAGTCGCCGGCCGCATACCGCTCCTCGGCACGGTACGGCGTCACCCACAACTGATGATCGATGAACCCCGCCCGCCGCCGCGGATAGTCGTCGGGCGTGAGCAGCGTGCTGATCGCCATGCCCGGCATGAGCTGGTAGCTGGTGGGATAGCCCACGTGATTGCTGCGCGTCGTGCTCAGCAGGCGCCACAGCGCTGGCCTCGCCATGTCCATGTGCAGCATCGCCTCGCTCTCGGTGCGGGGCGTCGTCGGCTCCCGGACCCAGAGGCTGCGGCGAGGATTGTCGGACGGGAGCGTCTTCGTCACGAGGCGATCGGCAACAAAGGTGTTCGTGGGACCGTCGACGTCGACGTCGAGGCGGAAGTTGAAGTAGTGATCGTGATTGACGGCGATGAGGTGCTGGTCGACGAACCGGCCGTACGTGTCGGCGGTGTCCGCCACGCTGCCGCCGTTCGTGGACCGTGGCGCGTTGGCGCGCGCCAGCGCCGTCGATTTCACCTCCGCGATGCCCGTCGACCCGACGGCCACACGAATCGTGCCGTCCTGCTGAAAGCTCCAGTCGAAGACGTAGTCGTAGTTGCCGAGGACCGCGGCGCTGCGCACCACCAGATCGCGTTTCCGCCGGCTCTCGGGCTCCTCGGAGAAGTGCCGCCACGCCATGTCGCCCGCCTCGCGCTCGAACAGGCACATGACGTTCGGCACCGCCTTGGGCCGTCCCTCATCGTCTGCGATCAGTCCGTCGAGGTACGTGGCACCCTCGGGACAGTCCAGACCGCGCACGAGCGGCTTGAGGAGCCCGCCCGCGCTGAACTCGCCGGCGTCGAGGAAGTTACGCCGGTACCAGTCGAAGGCCGGGTCCATGTAGGGCACAAAGATTTCCGACAGGTGTCCCTCGTAGAGCACTTGGCGCCGCGCGTCCCGATCGCCGTACGTCACCGTCGACACGACCATGCCCACGCGCTGATCCGGCCTCACGTGGAATCGCCACTTCTGCCACTCGACGATGTGGCCGTCGAGCCGGAACCCGGGACCGAGCGGCTGATCGACGCGCATCGGACCGGGCACGTCCCGCGGCTGGCCGATCGACGTCGGATCGTAGTCCGCGACCGCTTTCGTCACCGGCACCACGCCTTCGTCGACTACGCGGAGCACTTGTTTGGCATTCAGGTCAATGACGGCGGTGAGGCCGGTGATCTGTCTTGGAAAGGTGTTGCGCACGCCCCGCGTGTCCGAGCACTGGACGTGGCCGATCCGGCGACCGCGCTGCTCGTCGGTCCCGAAATATCCGGGAGGAAGGGCCAGACACCGGAGGAAGGTGACGTCGGTGATCCCGCGCTTCTTCAGGGCGGCCACGAAATCCGGGTGGGACTTGACCTCCTTGTCCATCGCCCGGAACTCCTCGTCGAGCCAGTTCGGCTGCACGCCTTCGAGCCGGGTCCACCCCATCAAGCGGCGCTGCTTCACGTCGACCACCGCTTCGTACGACTCGGCCCCCTGCCTGACGACCGCGAAGGCCTGGCGCGGAAACTCCCGGCCCCTCGACCAGCTCCACACCATCGTCTTGTCTGGCTGGCGCAGGTTGACGATCGAGAATCGCGTGTCGACATTGACACGCCCGGCGCCCTGCAGGACTTCCAGGACGGTCCAATATTCCTGAAAGCTCAGTGGATCCAGGGGATGTTGGACGTTCTGCGCCGCCGCCGGACGGACGGCCGCAAGCAGTACGAACGAAAGCGCGCCGAATAGAACCGTGCGCATGGCATCGCCTCCCTGGCTGAAATCGTCAGGAGGATGCTACACCCGCACGCCCGGCTCTCGACGCCGATTACTGCGTGCAGTCGCCCAACCGCTTCCCGGACATCTTCATCGTCATCTGCTGCTGGTCCATCATCATCTTCATGAGGCCCTCGTACGCATCGCCAGTGAAGCGCAGCTCGCCCGTTCCCGTCATCGCTGTCTGACCCGTGCACGCCATCGCCCAGCTCACGGTACTGCCTGACACTTTGTAGTCGGAGATCTTGCAATCGTTGGGGTTCTTGTTCGGTCCGGTCGGAAGGCCCCTGTTGGGACTGTCGATCTGCTGCTGTGTCACGCACTGGGTGTTCTTCATGGCGGGCATCGCCATGGGCATGCCGGGCATCTCCATCTGTACCGTTACCTCCCAGCGTCCCGGGCGCATCGGGTTGTTCTGGGCCGTGGCAGACGAAGCAAGGGTTGTGACGGCGAGGGCGACGACGAGCGCGGACATGCGTTTCATGACGACTCCTGTTTGCTTACTTTGGTCGGCTTACTTTGGTCGGTCGCTTAGTGGTGTGTGAATAGGCCGCACGAACGCCCATCAGGGCCACCGCAGACGGGCGGGACCGAAGGGCTTCTCCTTGCCGGTCGGCTTCACCAGGTGTCCGTACATCAGCTCCTCGACCAACTCGACGCACTTGAATTCGAGGAGCTGCGCGTTGGCGTCGCGCCGACGATAGAGTGGCACCTGGATCGTCCACGGCCGAGTGAAAACCTTCGCGTCCTCGATCGTGGCGCGGTAGTCGATGAGATCGGCGTGTACGGGCGTGAAGCGCTCGACCAGACGCAGCGCTTCGCTGTGGAAGTTGCCCGCGCGATCGAACCACGTCTGGTCGTTGAATCCCGTGGAGTCGACGACGAGCGTGTCGCCCTCCCAGCGGCCGGTCGACTGGCCCATCCAGGAATCGACGGGCGGTTCCTCCGTCGGCCCCATCTTGATCACGCGGCTCGCGCTCGCGTACTCGTACGCCATCAGGATGTCATTGCCCGGGCTGTACAGAATCTGGAACGGGTAGGGCATGTAGGTCGCGCGCGGGAGGCCGGGCAGGTAGCACTTGACCTCGGGGTCGCGCGTGACCCAGTTCTCGAAGTTCTCCTTCTGCTTGGCCGCCGCCCACTCCTGATAGGGAATCTCGTTACCCTCAATCACCGTGACGCCTGCCGGTACGGCGAACGCTGCGCCGAGCTCCAGTACGGGGCCCGGCCGCGCGGCATGGTCTTGGAGGTTCCAGTGCGCAGTGCCGATGGCCTGCCAGATGCCGTTCAAATCCGGCCGGCCATCCGCAAAGCGTGGCACTGCCACCGACGCCCCCTCCTCAGCAGCCTGGGGCCGCATCGTCTGCATGAGCACGACGGTGACCCCAGCCGAGGCGAGCGCGATCAGCGCGCCTTTCAGCCAGCCCGGCATGCTACCGCGCCGCCTTGTCGCGCGCCCGCCCGGCACTCAGCGTGTTCGGGATCGCCAGGTTCCCCTCGTGGCACGCATATTCGAAGATCTTGTAGTCCGGCTCCCGCTGCAGGGTCATGGCCACCTTCCACGGCGCGGTGAACACCTTCGGATCCTCGATCGTCGCCTCGTAGCCGAGCGTGTTCTCGTCGACGCGCGTGAAGCGCTCGACCACGTACAGGGTCTCGGTCTGCGGGATCGCCCGTACGCGCTGCGCGGCGGCGTTGGTCGCGATGTTCCCTTTGTCGTTGAAGTTGGCAATGTCGACGACGAGCGTGTCGCCCTCCCAGCGGCCGCGGGAATCGCCGTTCCACAGGCGGATGCCGCTGCCGGCGTGTGCGCGTCCGTCGGTCGGGATGATGCGCGCCTCGTGAATCATCTCGTAGACGATCGCCACGTGGCCCGGGCCCTGCAGGATCTGGTAGCCCGAGCCGTAGCCGGTGGGGAAGATGCCGCCCGGCACGCCGCGCGTGATGCACCGCTCCCACGGCGTGTGGTTCGCGTAGTGATCCTGGATGCTCAACAGCCGGGCGGTGCGGTGCTCCTCGGCCCACGCCATGATTGGCACGCGCCCGCTCGGCGGATCCACGACGAGCGACCGTCCCTTCGTCAGCTTCCGGTCGACAGTGTCATTGAGAAAGGAGGATGGCCCGGTGCCGCGGCCGGTCCCGTCGGGGTCGCCGGCGTACAGGCGCGGATTGTCGCTGGGATCGGGCACCTCGAACGGCGTGGCGGTGTAGTTGGTCCAGATGCCCTGCAGATCGGGCTGGCCGTCGGGTGTTCGCGGCGGCGCGTACCCTTCTTGTGCGTTGGTGTTCGCGCCCTCGCAGGCCGATACGGCCGCGGCGAGCGCGATGGACGCGATCACGCGAGCGATGTGCGTGCGCATGTCACTTCCCCTCTTCGGGCGATGCCCCGATGAACAGCTTCGTTCCGTCCGGCAGCGTCACGGCGCCACCGCTGGCTCTGGTCGATCCGTCTTTCGCTCGAAAGCCCTCGACCGTCACCACCGTGCCCGGCGGCACCGAGCGCCGGTTCCAGCCCCGGCGGAGCAGCGCGTTCGGCGCCCCGCCCTCGATCATCCAGGCGACGACCTTGCCGTCGGACGCCTTGACGTCCATGTGTAGCCACGCGTGGGGATTGATCCAGTCCATCTTCGTGACCGTGCCCGTGAGCTTCACGGGCTTGCTGCCGTCGAACTCCGCGGCGAAGGCGTGATGCGCGCGGAGCGGCATGCCGGCCGCGACCACCACAAGAGTTGCCGCCGCAAACAAGAGAGGCGTGCGCATGATGTCTCCTAGGGTCCGGCTGAAGCCGGACGCTACGTACCCGGATTAGCGTTCCACGAGGACTGTGAACCCGCCGTAGGCCATCCGCTTCAGGTCGAAGGGGATGGCGCTGCGTCATCGTCCTGGTAATGCGCGGATCCCTCATGATCTTCGCATTGTCCCGATCGCGATCTGCCCCCGATTTATACACGATCCAGGAAAAGACGACGCGCAAACCCATCGACGTCGGGCGTAGGGCATTGCGTCCCCCTTACCCGAACACGTAGATCCGGCCGTCCTGGGCGCCGATGACCAGACGTCCCGCTGCGATGGCGGGCGAGGCGGTGACGGCCGCGCCGATCTCGAATTCCCAGAGCCTCTTACCCGATGGCGCATCGAGCGCGTAGATCCGGCCGTCGCTCGAGCCGACGTAGACGCGGCCGCCGGACACGACCGGGGACGAGTCGACGCGCGCGCGCGTCGCGAACGTCCATGCGCGTGTGCCGCTGGCGGCGTCGATCGCGTGGAGCTCCTTGTCGCGGCCGCCGACGAACACGCGTCCGCCGTCGAGCGCCGCCGACGAATAGAACGGAAACTCCGAATCCTTGTCCGCGTAGCGCCACACGACCGTGCGGCGCTTCAAGTCGAGCGCCAGCACCTCATAGTTGAACGTGCCGAAGTAGGCGCGGTCGCCGTCGAGCGCGGGCGACGCGGCGGTGTATGCGCCCGATTTGATCTGGTAGGCCTCCGTGCCGTCGGCTATCCGGATCGCGCGGAAGATGGCATCGCAGCCGGCAACGAAGGTGAGGCCGTCCTGGATGGCGGGCGTGGCGTGCACCTGGCCACGCGTCTGGACCTTCCAGCGCAGCCGACCCGAGTGCGCCTCGATCGCATAGAGATGGGTATCGTACGACCCGATGAGCACGACATCGTTGACGAGGACCGGCGACGACTTGATCTCCGCGCCCGTCTTGAAGGTCCAGAGGCGCGCGCCGTCCTTCAGTCGCACCGCGTGCACGAGGCCGGCGAGGTCTCCCACATAGACGGCATCGGGGCCGACGGCGGGAGACGACTCCCCGATGAGATTACCGGTCGTGTACTTCCAGCGGAGCTTCCCGGTGGCGAGGTCGAGCGCGAGCAGATCGCCCGTGCCGGCGCCCACGTACACCACGCCATCGGCGATCGCCGCCGACGAGTCGATCGGATCATCGCCCGTGTCATACGTCCAGAACAGCTTGAGGGTGGATGGAAGGGTGGCGGCCGAGACCCCCGTCAGGCGCGGCGTGCCGCGGAATTGACGCCACTCGGTGGCCGGCGCCGCGCTCGGTGTCTGCCCGACGATCGGCTGCGTCGCGAGGAGAAGAACTGCAGCGAGCGAAAAAGGGGGTCGGGAGTCACTTTTCGAGGACACGCTCGACACCCAAGTCCGCAGTTGCGAGCATGTCCTCGAAAAGTGACTCCCGACTCCCTTTTTCATTTCACTGCAATCGCAAACAGCTGGCTGCGGTTGTTGAGGAACAGCGTGCCGTGCGCGGGGACGACGGTGGCGTAGACCGCGCTTCCCATGTTCATCTCGGCGAGCACCTTCTTCTGCCTGCCGTGCGCGAACACGGCGACGTCGCCGTCCTCGTCGCCGACGTACACCTTGCCGTCCACGATCATCGGTGAGCCCCAGACGGCGGCAAGGAGATCGTGGGACCAGATCTCCTGTCCGGTCTTCGCGTCGAGGCAGTGAAAATAGCCGCTGAAGTCGGTGATGTAGACCAGCCCGTCGGCAATGGCCGCCGTCGAAATGGATCGCCGGATCTTGTCGAAGTGGAAGATACGGCCGCTCTGCGTGATGTCGCCGCGTTTGGTGGCGTCGATCGCGTAGAAGTGACCGATGCCTTCGCCGTGCTCCGGGTCCTGGCCGTTGGCGATATACACCCGGTCCTCGAAGATGACCGGCGTGGAGATCACTTCGTTGCGCGTCCGCGGCCAGACCGAGTCCTTCGGGTTGGTGTCGAACTCCCAGAGCTTCTTCCCCGATTCCGCCTCGTACCCGCGCACCCAGCCATCGCCCTGGGCCGAGACCACCTGTACGACGCCGCCGATCCGACCGACCGACGGGGTCGACCATTGACCGTGGAGGATGCGGTCCTCGACCGAGTTGTCCTCCCACACGAGCGCGCCGGTGTTCTTGTCGAGCGCGATGATGGCCGGCGCTTTCGGCGACGGGATGTTGACGTGGCTTTCGTCCTGGCCGTTGGACGTGCTCACGAACAGCAGGTTGCCCCAGATCACCGGCGACGAGTTCGACAGGTTGTGGGGATAGGAGCCGACCTCCTCCATCATGTCGAACGTCCAGATCACGTCGGCGTCGAAGATGCCCGTGAGCTTTTCGTCGGTGAACGGCCCGTCATTCTCCTTGTCGCGGAACCCCTGGATGTCGAGGCAATGGACGACCCCGCGGTTGCTCACGTAATAGAGGCGCTCGCCCTCGACGAGCGGGGAGCTGGCGATGCCCTGGAACGGCCAGTCGTTGGCCCGACCCGACTCGAGCTTCGGATGCGTCTGCTGCCAGAGGAATTCGCCGTCCGACTCGCGGAACGCCATCAGCACGCCGCGGTCGCCGGGCTGCTTCGGATCGCGCAGCCGCTCGTTGTTGGTGCCGACGAAGACCATGCCGCCGGCGACAACCGGGTTGCCGTAGCTCTGCGAGCCGAGCTCGGCGACCCACTTGATGTTCTTCTTCGTCTTGACATCCCACTCGTCCGGGAGCCCCTTCATGTTCGACACCATGTTGCGGTCCGGCGTGCCGCCCCACATCGGCCAGTCGCCCGTGCCCGGGTCCGAGGCGGAGAGCGGGGGCGACACCAGAGCGGCGAGACACAGGAGGAGGACGAGGCGGCTATGCATGGCTATTGATTCTTGTATAACGCGAGATTGTCGTAATAGGCGCCGAACTGCGCGTTCACGAAGAAGCCCGGCGCGCCCTCGCGATTGCCGATCGCGTCGGTCTTGTCGATCTGCCAGGCCTCGGGCTCGGCTTCACCGACCGGCCAGGCTTTGCCGCGAGCGCGCACCTGCCCGTTCGCCATGTTCTCGACGCGCAGCTTGAGCCGGTACCAGGTGTCAGGCTTCCACGCAAGCGGCACCGTGACCGTCCGCGCCGTTTCCGGCTCCCACGGCTCGAGCTTGAGCCGCTGCGAGTTGCCGTAGAGGACGAGTGAATACCGCTGCGCGGTGATCCCGACGTCGCCCATCTGGCGGCGGCGCGTGGCGGCGCGGACGTCGGCCTCGAATGTGTAGTTCGACCACGTGACCGGACCGATGAATGCGCGCCCGCGCATGAAGATCGTGTCGACCGGCGCCTTCTGCAGCACCTTTTGTCCGTCGAGCGTCGTCACCGACATCGCCAGCGCCTGGACGTTCACCCAGCCCGGAGGAATTGCCTTGTCGGCGTAGTCCTCGAACGTCTCCTTCCACGGCAGCGGATGAACGATGCGGACACGCGCCATCCCCTTGAGGGTGCCGGCGGTGGCCACGATGGTTCCTGCCTGCTCGCGCGGCTCGGGCGCCACCGTGAAGGCGCCGTCGGCGACGGTGCCCTTCAGGCCGTCGAGCGTCCATGTGACGTTCGTCTCTTCGCGCAGGAACCGTCCTTTGTCATCGAACAGCCGGGCGCGCAGCTTCATCGTCTGGCCGGGCTCCATGACGACCTCGGTCGGAGCAACCTGCAGGTGCGCGGGCGCGCCCTGCCCGGTCTGCACCGGTTCATCCACCGCGTAGCCGCTCACGGCCTTCGGCTGCTTCGTGCCGATGGCGTAGACGGCGTCGCTCGAGACGAAGAAGACGCGTCCGCGCGAGATGGCCGCGCCGGCGACCACCTGCTCGGGCGTCCCTTCCGAGCCACAACAGCTGTTGACGCTGTTCGGGAGCTGCACCTCGCTCACCATCTCGCCTCGATCGGCATGGAGGCGGATGATGTGAAACGTACCGTTGTCGGTGCCCACGTAGATCTTGCCGTCGGCCAGAACGGGCGGCGCTTTCTGCGCCGTGCCGAGCGCGATCTCCCAGAGCTCGCGTCCTTCCGTCGTGTCGAAGGCCCGCAGGCGCGAGCTGTTGTCGATCTGATACAGGCGGACGCCGTCGACGACGGGCGGCGAGTACGTGAACTCGATTCCCTTCATGGCCCACTTGCTCGTCTTGATGTCGCCGGCCGCCGAGCCGTCGATGGCCGCCAACATACCGAGCTCGTTGCCCTCGAGGTTCTCGTCCCCGTGCGAGACGAAGACCGTGCTGCCGTTCACGGCGACGCCCGTATTGATCGCACGCCTGCTGGCGGGGAAGCTCCAGACGCGTTCGCCGGTCTGCGGCTTGATGGCATGGACGCCGCCGTCGCCGAGACCCACGATGAAGAGGCGAAGCCCGTTGATCGTGGCGATGACTGGCGATGCATACGCCGTGTCGTACGGGCGGCCACCCGGGTTCGAGAGATAGACGACCTCGCCCGTGCGCTTGTCGAGGGCGAGGATGCGATGCGACCGCGCCGCCGCGGCGCCCCAGTTCGACACAGCGGCGCTCACGATCACCAGATTCCCGTCGACGAGGGGAGACATCGTGCGGCCGCCATGGGTGGTGAAGGCGGCGAATTCCTCTCCGAACGAGCGCGACCAGAGCCGGTTGCCGTCTCGGCCGAGGCCGATGACTTCGGCGCCACCGCTGATCGCGTAGATGTTGCCGGTCTCTGGATCCGCTGCCGGTGAGGCCCAGCCGATGCGGTGCGCCGGCACGTCGCTCTGGAAGAGGTTGAAGCGATATTCCCAGATCACCTTGCCGGTGTCGGCGTCGAGCGCCATGACGCGCTCCTGCAGGTTCTCGCCACGGCCGGCGGGATTCTGGACGTAGACGCGGTTGCCCACGACGATCGGTGCGGAGCGGCCACCGTACGGCACGCGCCAGAGGAAGTTCTCGCCGTTGAGCGTCCAGCGGTCGATGAGGCCGGTCTCGCGCGAGACACCGTCGCGGCTCGGTCCGCGCATTTCGGGCCAATCACCAACCGCCACGCGGCGGGGCCCCTGAGCGAGCAGAGGCCAGGCAAGGAGGAGCACGAGCGCCGGTAACAGTGCGTGTCGTTTCAGCATCGAAACGCCCTTCGCATTCGTGATTGCGATCTGGCATGGGTGATTGCAGCCGCCAATCACCAGTCGCGAATGATTATAGTGTCAACGCCATCCGGCTCCGCGCTCCTGTGAGCCCGGCGAGGCTCATCACGATCGGATACAGCTCCTCGTAGTACCAGAGCCGCGCGAAGTACAGTCCGATCGGCGACGCAGGCGTGCAGGCCCCTTCCCCGGTCGTCGTGACCAGCCAGGCCGCGCCGCGGCAGAGCGCCCCCTCGACGGCCGGACCGGCGGTCGATGTTCCGAGCGCGGCGAGCGCGAGTCCGGTTTCCTCGATCGACGCGGGCGCGCCCGGCGCCCCGCCCCATCCGCCGTCGGCGCGCTGCGCCGCGAGCAGCCAGCCGACGCCCCGTTCAGCGCAGCCCTCGACGGCCGGTGAGGCGCCGCGAGCGAGCGGCGTGGCGAGCCCGCTCACCACGCTCGCGGTGCCGTAGGTAAGGTTGAGCTCTCCGGCCACGTGCTCGTTGCCGAACCACAGCGGAGCCCAGCTGCCGTCGGGGCGCTGCGCACGCGCCAAGTAGGCCACGGCCCGCACGGCGGCGCCATCCAGGCGCTGCCGTACCCTTGTTACGACCGAGTCGCGCCAGGCATTCCATGCCTCCAGCGCGTGCGCGGTCAGGTCCGGGGCGCTCCGATCGAAGGGCAACGCACCCCAGCCGCGACAGAATGTGGGGATCCCACCGTCGCGGTTCTGGATCTCCAGCAGCCACTCGATGCCGGCTGTCGACGCTTCCAGGCTGTCGGCCGCGGCCAGCCGGTGCAGTGCCACGAGCGTACCCGACGTGTCGTCGGCGTCCGGCACGGCCCCCGAGAGGTCCGACCAGCCCCAGCCGCCGGGCCGGGCATGCGTGAAGGGATGCTCGGTCCTGTGCTGCTGGCTGAGCAGCCATTCGAGGATGCGATGGGGATCAGGGGGACTTTCGAGCGCGCGCACGGCGAGCGTCGTCACCCACGTGGCGAGGTTCGTGTCGATCGGCCAGCTCCCGTCGGGGCGTGCCGATGCCGTGAGAAAGGCAACGCCGCGCTCGACGATCCGCTCTTGGCGTGCCCCCGCGGCGATCAGGCTCATGGTCACAAACGCGGTGAGCGGTACCGCTTCGAGGTAGCCGCCGCTGTCGGGCTGCATCGCGCGCGCTACCGCGAGCGTGCGCGCGCGCAGCGCCGAGCGGACGGCCTGGGTCAGCGGATTGCGCGTGGGCGCGTGATGGTGGCGCACCTGGCCGATCGCGACGAGCGCGGGCAGCGCGTAGCTGACGACCGGCAGACGTATCCAGCGGAACCAACGGTGCGGGCAGGCCGCCAGCTCGAATGGGAGCTGCGGCACGTGACGCCAGGCGTCGCGGCCTCCGCCCAGCGTGCCTGTCAGCGCCAGCATCGCGAGAATCGGCGCCGAGAATGTCCGGTCGATCCCGTAGCGGTCGAGCAACGCGTGCCGCAGCGCGTCCGGATCGAGCGTGCCGGTCTGTCGCAGCAGCCACTGCTCCGCGCGGGCGATCGCATTTGGACCGGGACGAACGTCGTGTCCGGCTTCAGTCGGACCGGAACGAATCATCGACATCGCGGCCCAGCACAAGAGCGTCGTGCTCAGGTTGCTCGCGCTCACGACCGTATCGCCCCAGCCGCCGTCCGCGTTCTGGTGCGCGGCCAGCCACCCGGCGCCCTGCTCGACGAGCACGCCGTGATCACGAGACGAGGCTCGTGCGTCCATCGCGAGCGCCGCGATTGCGGTGGCGGTGGCAAGGGCGCTGCTCGCCAGACGGCCCTCCCAGTGGCCGTCCGACGTCCGGCACGCGAGCAGGCGGTTGGCGAGCGCCGCGATGGTCCGATCGAGCGCGCCCGGGTCGAGCGTCATGGCGGCAACGCGGCGGTCAGATGGCCGAGCGCCAGCAGACCGTAATAGGTGTATTCGCAGTCGAGGGTGTCGTCGGTCCAGCTGGCGAAGAAGCCGCCGCGGTTGGTCCAGAGCGAATCGACGAAATCGAGGCACGGCTCCGCCACGCCGCCGAGCGGCACGTGCAGAGAGGCGAGCGCGTGGAGCGCCGTGGCCGTCGAGAGCAAATCGGGGACCGGCGTCGCGGGCGTCGCCACGAACCCCCCGGTCGGATGGCAGCGGTCGAGGAGCCACATGCCGAGGTGCGGATCGATGGCGCCGCCGAGCGCGCGCTCCAGCAGCACCGCGGCGGCGGTCACCGTGGTGATGCCGTGCGCGTCGCCGGCGCGGTTCGCGTAGCCGCCGTCGCGCGCGCGCAACGCGCGGAGCGAGTCGAGCAGACGATCGGGCTCCGGAAGCGTGTGCCGCAGATCCTCGTACGCGCCCAGGGCGAGAAACGCCGCATAGACGCTGCCGCACTCCGCATCGGGCGTCTGGGCGTAGCCGCCGTCGCCGGACCGGTAGTCCTCGAGTCGCGCGACGATGCGGCGAGCCGGCACGGCGGTCAAATCGCGCGACAGCGTCGCCCAGCAGCGCGCCAGGCTCGCGAGATGCACGAAATCGAGATCGCCGCCGTCGCGAAAGCGGGTCAGGTAGGCGGTTGTCGCGTCGACGGGCAGCGGCGCCTGCAGCGCGACCAGCCCTTCGAGACCGAAGACCGTGTAATAGAGGTCGCTTGCTCCGCCCCGGTTCACGAACCCGCCGTCCGGGGCGAGACGGCTGCCAAGAAACTGGGCGACGAGATCGCGGGACTCACCGAGCTGCTGCGGCGCCAACCGCGCCACCTGCAGCATTTCGAGCCTCAAACTCACTGCACCAACCCTGAATCTCGAGGCGGAAGATCTTGCCGATGACGCGGCGCAGCAGTCCCTTGAGGCTGGCGTTCTGCAGATCAGGCAGTGCCTGAATGGCCTGCTCCTTGTACATCTCGAGGAGCGTGCGGCACCGGTCTTCGGCGGCGGCGTCGCGAACGAGCTGCCGGATGTCGGCGGCGTCGCCCTGCGCGGCGCGCTGCCAGACCTGCTGCAGGCGCGTCTTCGCCGCGCCGGAGGCGCGCTCGCACGCGACCGCCAGCGGCAGCGACGGCCTCAGCGCCTGCACGTCGTCCGGGGCGTCGCCGCCGGTCAGATCGGCGAGGTCGTCCCGGATCTGGTACGCCACGCCGAGCGCGTCGCTGTAGCGCTCCAGGGTCGCGTGCACGTCGTCGGGGGCGCCGGCGTACGCCGCGCCGAGGCGAAGGGCCACGGCAAAGGCGGGTGAGGTCTTTCGCCGGAAGATCTCGAGCACCTCGGCGGGCGGCATCACGCGCGGGTGCCGGACCCATTCCAGTTCGGCGCCCTGGCCGAGGCACAGCTGACGATGCCCGTCGGCGGCAATGTGAAGCATCGCGGAGCGGACGCGTGCCGGTGCATCGCAGGCGGCGAGCAGCCGGTAGCCTTCGCCAATCAACAGGTCGCCCGCGTTGAGCGCCACGGGGACCCCGTACTCGACGTGCAGCGCATCGGCGCCGTACCGCGTGGCGTCGTCATCCTCGATGTCGTCGTGCACGAGCGACGCTTTGTGAAAGCACTCGACGGCGACCGCGACGGCCCTCAACGCGTCGGGCAGCGGCGCCGACGGGTCGTCCTGGAAAGCCTTGTACGCGCAGGCCGTGAGAAACGGCCGCCACCGCTTGCCGGCGCGGGCGAGCCACGCGCGCGCGACCTCGTCGGCCGGTCCCGCGGCAGGTCCGAGCAGGCGGGCGAGCGACGCCGGCTCGAACCACGTCTCGACCTCCGCCCGGAGCGCATCGAGGTCGAGGCGCCGGGTTCTGTCGTCGGCGGTCAGATGAATGACGTCCCACACCCAGTCGAGATCGACCGTCGTGTCCTTGCAGTCGTCCTGGAGCAGAGGAATCGCGATGCCGGGAATCGCCGCCGCCTCCATGTAAGGAAACGCGCGCTCGAGCACCGACAGGCAGCTCACGCCGACGATCGCGTCGATCTTGCCCGTCTGGATGAGCGACATCACGATCGCCGACCCCTCCGCCACGAGCACGGGATAGCCCAGCCGCTCGGCCTCGTTCTGCAGGTCCTGGATCGTGCAGAGCCCGCACTGCTTGCACAGGAGCCCGAATTCGTCGAAGGGCGCCGGGCAGCGGTCCTCGACGCGAAGGCACTTCGGCAGGAGCAGGAGACGGCGATCGTACGGAATCGCTGCCAGGTGGTCGCGCCACACCTCGTTGTTCAGCAGCACGCCGGCGTAGTCGCGGTAGATCGGATCGACGCCTGCCAGCGCGACGATCTCGTCGGCGCCGCTCCGCAGCTCGTCGAACACGAGCGGCGGCACCAGCGTGTCGCCGCGGCTCGCCACGTAGCGCGCCACACAGCTGCGCAGCCGCTCACGCTCGGGCCGCGTCTGGGGAATATTGGCCTGCGGCGCCCGTTCCCGCTCGGGAGCGACCCGCAGAACGTCCAGACCCGGAAGTTTGGTCACACACCCACCCTCAGGTATAGGCCCCGAATCCGAAAAACCAGTGCTTCTTTGCGAAACGATACACCCAATGATCCTCAGGTATTTCCTGTCCCGGGTTGTGCTGGCTCCGGCGCGGCACGAGACGCTCGAGCTCGGCGAACGCGCTGCCGCGCTGCGTCGTGTCGCGGGCGCCGTGCCGCTGCACCAGATCGCGGACCAGATCCGGCCGCTCCAGCACGATGCACCCGCGGGTCGCCTGGGCCGCCGTCTGGCGGAAGTCGCGCAGGAACGCCGACTGCGTCATCGTGTCATAGAAACTGGCGCCGTCGCGCACCGTTTCGCGGGCGAACTGAATGATCGGGCACGGCTCGATGTCGCCATAGGGGCTGATGTGATGGCTCACGCCGGTGGCCATCGGGCACAGCGCCTCGCCGCGGTCATCCCAGTAGGCGTCGACGATCGCGATCGGCAGGCGCGACCGCATCTCGACGATGAAGCGGCGGACGGCGACGACCTGCTCCGGACGCAGCGCCAGCTCCGGCGTCGGATTCGGCCCGACGACGCGGTAGGTGTGATACCAGACGTAGTGGACGCCCATGGCAATGAGCCGACGCAGCCACCGCTCGGTCACGAGGTCGTCGATGTTGCTCTGGCACACGCTCGTCGCGACGCCAATCAGCAGCTTGTGGCGGCGGCAGTTCTCCAGGCCGGCCACCGATTTGTCGAACACATGCAGCCGGCCGCGCCGGACGTCGCTCACGGCCTGCGTGCCTTCGAGGCTGATGAGCGGCGTCACGTTGCCGAGGCGGCGCAGCTCGCGGGCGACCTCGTCGGTGATGAGCTGTCCGTTGGTGAACACCTGGAAGTAGCAGTCCGGATGGTCTCCGAAGAAGTCGAGCAGCTCGGGATGAAGAAACGGCTCCCCGCCGAGGAGGCCGAAGTAGCTGTTGCCGTGCCGCTTGGCGTCGCCGACGATGCGGTTCAGGTCGTCGCGTGAGAGCCGCTTCGACGGCGCCTCGACGTCGACCCAGCACCCCTGACACCGCAGTTGACAGCCGGAGATCACGGAGATGAACAGAAACGGCGGAAACGACTCTCCGCGCCGCAGGCGGCGCTTGTACAGCTCCACCGAGCGGATGCCCTTGACGCCGAAGTTGTAGACGAACTTCCCGATGACCTTCGGATCCGCTTCGGTGAGCACGCGCCGTGCGAGCGAGATCACCATCGCGTGCTCACGATTCGCCCCGGGCCGCGGCGGCACGGGCTGCTGCCGCTTCGGCCTTCGCGCGGATCTCGTCGGGTGTCGGCAGCGCCGCGATCACCTCGGGCGGCACGTCTAACGACTGCCGCAGGGCCACCAGACAGTTCTGCCGCTCCTTGAGCGCCCGCTCGTCGTCGCGTTCCTTCGAGAAGCGCGACTTGGCGCGGGCGCTCCGGTCGCGCAGGACGGCGTACACGTCGCCGCCGAGCAGCGCCGAGATGTCGACCTTCATCGCCTCGCGACGGATGTCGTCCTCCTGCACCGGCTCGCCGTTGATCGGCCCGTGCCGGTACTTCGGGAACATGATCGCGACCTCGGGGCAGACCCGGGAGCAGGCGGGGCACTCCGTCTTGCAGTTGCTTTGGTTTTGCACCTGGATCTTGCGGTCGGCCGACACGCCGTACACCTCGAACAGGCAGAAGCTCAAGCACTGCATGCAGTTGGTACAGCGGGCGTAGTCGATGACCGGGAACCACGGCTTCCAGGCGCCGCCCACGGGCAGCTCACGGTCGCGTCGCAGGCGCTCGAGGGCGGCGACGACGGCTGTCGGCTCGGCGTCGGGGAGCTGCTCGGACCCGAGCACGATCTCATCGTCGGCTGCCGGGCCAGGCGCGGCCGGCACGCGCGCGACCGGGTATCCCGTTTCAAGCAGCGCACGTACAACCTCGTACTCACGGTCGCCCGCGGAGCCGTGGGCGATGACGACGCGCAGGACGGAAAGGCCCGTCACTGGGGGTCCCCCGGTACGAGGCGCGCGAGGACCTGGTCGGCGGGCTCGGTTCGCATGTTGCAGACGGATGCCTCGGCATCGCCGATGTCGACACCGGCCGAGGCAAAGAGCCACTTCACGGCACGCGGATAGCACGCGGCGATTCGAAGCGGACCGTGTGCGGCCAGCTCGGCGAGACGCGCGTCGCCGCGCGCGGCCATCTCGCAGAGATCCGGTACCGCCTGAAACTCCACGTCGCGGCGAACGAGCCCTTCGAGCACCGCGCCTTTGGTCTCAACCGGCACGACGCGCGCGTAGGCACAGTGGCAGTACAGGATCCGGGCAGCCATGGCTTAGGCGTCGGCCGTCGCAAGCCGGTGCGTGGGCACCGGGCGCGACGGTCGAAAATGCTCCATGTGCACGGCGTCGGCGCGCACGTGATGGTATGCGGCAACGGAGGCCAGCGCGTCGACCACCGACCGCTGCAGCACCGCGGGATCGCCTTCGCCGCGCAGATTCACGATTAGTTCGCCTGCCGACAGCGGATCGGCCAGCGCATGCGACAGCTCGGGATCGCGTTCGCTGCTCACAAGGTTGAGCGCGGCGAGATCGTTGCCGTCGTCAGCGGGCGCAAGCGTCATCTTGCAGTGGGCGATTTCAATCCCCGCGGCTCGGAGTGCGGTCAGGATCGCGCGCGCGAGCGCGGCGACGAACGCGTTGCCGTCGAACGGCGAGCCCGCGAGCTGGAAGGTGGCATTGCACCAGCCGAGTCGCGCCTCGCCCTCGGCATACTCGTCGTAATCGACTGCCGGTGCTGCGCGCGTATCGGGCTCGGCGCCGATGCGGCCAAACCATCGCTCCAGACCGGCGCCGGTCCGCGCACTGACCGTGCACACGTCCGCATGCGAATACTCGGCCCGGAGCGCCCGCTCGAGCGCCGACAGGCGCGAAGGCTCCAGGAGATCGGCTTTGTTGATGACGATGAGGTCGGCCTCTTCGAGCTGCATGCGGTAGATGTACAGCACCTTCGAGGAGAACGCGCGTCCCTGCTCGACGCCGAACACCCGCAGCGCGCGAAGCGGGTCGACGAGGACGCTGAGCGGCGCGATGCGATAGTCGCTGCCGTAGAGACGGCGCAACGGGTATTGCACGGTGGCGCGCAGGTCGGTGCAGCTGCCGACCGGCTCGGCGAGGAACACATCGGGTCGCGCCGACGCCGTCAACCGCTCGGCCGCCGCGGTCAGCGAACTGAACCGACAGCAGAAGCAGCCCCCGGTGATCTCTTCCACCGGATAGCCGTGCGCGTCGACGAGCGTGGTGTCGACGAGGCCGGAGCTCTGATCGTTCGTGATGAGGCCGACGCGCTTGCCCTGCGCCGTCAGGTGCTCCGCGAGCCGCAGCAGCGCGGTCGTCTTGCCCGCGCCGAGGAAGCCGCCGACCATCACGTATTCAGCTGTCATCGGCCTCCTCACTGGCGTCGTGCCGCGATGCGAGCATTCGATCGATCGTCGTGTCGAGCAGCGCGACATAGCCGTGGACGTCGACGCTGGCCGGGTCGGGGCGGCCGCGCACCCGGTACAGCCAGCCGCGCCCGTACGGGTCGGTCTCGGCAACCGTGATGTCGGACCCCAGCGCCTCGCCCACGCCGAGGAACTCGCCTTCGGCCACGCTGAAGATCGTGGTGACGGCCTTGAAGCCTTCGATCGATCCGATGTCCTGGCCCACGGTGACGGCGTCTCCCGGCTGCGCGGAGAAGTCGTATTCTACAAGGTCGCCCAGCATCCGCGTGGCGAACTTCGTGAATCCGACCTGCCACACCTCGGCCGTTTCTTCTCGCAGCCAGTAGTGCGCCGCCGTGTACCGTCGGTCGACCGGCAACCGGGTGGAGAAGCGCGCGCGCTTGTAGGGAATCACCTCGCTCGAAGCGGTCACCGCGCGAGGCTCCCGTGCTCCTGTTTGATCGCCTCGATGGCACGGACCATTGCGCCGACGTCGGGAAACGGCGTCAGGTGGCTCCACGACAGCCGCAGCGCGCCCGCCTCGCGCGCATCCGGCATTCCCATCGCGGTCAGCACGTGGCTGCAGGTGTAGTGCTGCGACGTGCACGCGGCGCCGTGCGAGACGGCGACGAGCGGCTGCCACGCCTCGATCGCGGCATCCGCGTCGACACCGGGAATCGAGATGTTCACGATCTGTGGGATCGATCGCTCCAGGTCGCCATTGATGAGCGGCTGGAGCGGCGCGAGCCCCTCGAGCAGCCGCTCGCGAAAATCGCGGCACGCCCGCGTGCGCGTGGCGTGCTCGTCGCGGGCCAGCTCGGCGGCCAGCCCCAGCCCGGCGATGAGCGGCACGGGCAGCGTGCCGGGACGATAGCCGCGTTCCTGGCCGCCGCCGAACGTCAGCGGCTGGAGCGGGGCGCGCTTCCCCGCGCGCCGCCGGACGATGAGCGCGCCGACGCCTTGCGGCGCGTGAAGCTTGTGCCCGCTGATGCTGAGGAGATCGATGCGCGGATGACACAGCGTGTCGAGGTCCTTGCCAAACCCCTGCGCCGCGTCGACGTGGAAGTACGGGTCGCCGTCGTGGAGGGCCGCCGCAATGTCCGCGATCGGCTGAACGACGCCCGTCTCGTTGTTGACGTGCATGACACTGACGAGCAGTGTATCGGTGCGGATCGCCCGTCGCACGGCCAACCAATCGACGGCGCCCCCCTCGTCCGGCTTCAGGTACGTGACCTCGAAGCCGCGCCCTTCGAGCTCCATGAGCGGCTCGAGCACGGCGTGGTGCTCGATCGCGGTCGAGACGATATGCCGGCGGCCGGTCGCCTCGCCGTGAGCGGCCAGCCCGAGAATCGCGAGGTTGTTGCTCTCGGTCGCGCCGCTCGTGAACACGACGTCACCGCGCGATGCCTGGACGACGGCGGCCACCCGGTCGCGCGCGCGCTCGACCGCCGCGCGGGCACGGCGGCCGTGCTCGTGCGTGCGGCTGCCCGCGTTCCCGCCCTCGTCCAGCCAGCTCAATACCTCTTCGCGAACGCGCGGATCGAGCGGCGTGGTTGCAGCGCAGTCCAGGTACACGGGCACGGCTGGTATATTACGCCTCGGCATGCACCCGACCGAAAGAGACCATGACCCACGCGAGCATCTTGCACGCGATGCCGCGTGCTTCGAGGTGCTCGAGGCAGGCACGGCCGGCGAGACGTGCGGCGTGTGGGAGTCGCCGGGTCTTGCCGTCGTCGTCGGGCGCTTCGGCGATATCGCACGCGAAGTCGACGAGGGTGCGTGCCGGACCGACAAGGTGCCGATCATCCGGCGGATCTCCGGCGGCGGGGCGGTGGTCATCGGGCCGGGGTGCCTCAACTATTCGTTCGTGCTCTCTCTCGATCGACGGCCCGAGCTGCGCGGTGTCGACCACAGCTACGATGTGATCCTCGGCTGGGTCACCGACGCGCTGGGGATCCCTGGCGTGCGCCGCGCCGGCGCGAGCGACCTGGCGATCGGCGAGCGCAAGATCGGGGGCAGCGCGCAGCGGCGTGGACGCCGGGCGCTGCTGCATCATGGCACCATTCTGTATGCGTTCGATGCGGCCCTCATGGAGCGTTACCTGAAGACGCCCCCGAGACAGCCGGTCTATCGCGCGCAGCGGTCGCATCGAGGGTTTGTAACGAACGCGCCAATCGAGCCGTATTTCGTCACAACAGCGCTCGCCTGTTGTCCGTCCGCGTGAGAGTCGTATGCTGAAGATCCGCCTCATCAGTACGCTCACCGCCCTTGGCGGCGCGGCCGCCGTGCTGAGTGCACAGACGGCGCTGGATTGGCCGCAGTGGCGGGGTCCGGCGCGTTCGGGCGTCTCCACCGAGACCGGCCTCCTGCAGCAGTGGCCGGCGTCGGGCCCGCCGCGCGTCTGGTCGACGACGAATCTGGGGGCCGGCTTCGGGTCGATTGCCGTCAGCGGCGATCGCGTCTTCGTGCAAGGGATGCAAAAGACGCAGAGCGTCGTCACGACGCTGAACCGCGCGGACGGCAAGCTCCTGTGGATGCGCCCGATCGGCCGCGCCGTCGAGAACTACATGGGGCCTGGCGCGCGCGGCACGCCGACCGTCGACGGCGATCGCCTGTACGTGCTCACCGAAAACGGCGACCTTGCCTGCCTGCGCGTGCAGGACGGCTCCGTCGTCTGGCAGCGCAACATCCTGCAGGACTTCGGCGGCCGCAACATCGGATGGCTGGTCAGCGAATCGCCGCTCGTCGACGGCAACCACGTCATCGTGACGCCGGGCGGCCGCGGCGCGGGGGTGGTGGCGCTCGACAGGATGACGGGAAAGACGGTCTGGACGGCCAAGGAGCTGAGCGACGAGGCGGGGTATTCGTCGCCGATCGTCGCCGACGTCCAGGGCGTCCGCACGATCATGACGCTGACGGGGCAGGCGGGCGTCGGCGTGCGCGCGAGCGACGGCAAGCTGATGTTTCGCTACGAGCGGGTCGCTAACAACACGGCCAACATCACAACGCCGATCTTTCACGAGAACAAGGTGTTCTACAGCTCGAACTACGGCGTCGGCGGGGCGCTGCTGAACCTGCGCGCCGAAGGTGGAGAAGTGCGCGCGCAGGAGGCCTACTTCACGCGCGAGATGCAGAACCATCACGGCGGCATCGTGTTGATGAACGGGTACCTGTATGGGTTCAACAACGCGATTCTGACGTGCCTCGAGTTCGCGACGGGCAAGGTGATGTGGCGACACCGGAGCGTCGGCAAGGGATCGCTTGCCTATGCCGATGGACACCTCTATCTTCTGAGTGAAGACAACGTCGTCGGCCTCGCCGAAGCGACGCCTGCCGGCTACCGCGAAAAGGGCCGCTTCACGATTGCCGACCAGGGATGGCCGTCATGGGCGCATCCCGTGCTGGCGGGCGGACGGCTGTATATTCGGAATCAGGGTATTCTTACGGCGTACAACATAGCGGCTGGCCGCTAGCCGGTAGGGCCAGTAGCCGGTAGACTGTAGCCGCTTCCAAGGAGGACGTCAGAACCATGCGTCGAGCTGCGATGGTCATCGGGTTGCTCGGAGCGCTTGCCGTCGTCGTGAACGAGGCGAGGCAGGCGGGCACTGACGTGACGCAGTGGCGCGGCCCGAACCGCGATGGCGTCGTGACCGGCTTCACGCCACCGGCGACATGGCCCGAGCAGCTGACGCAGCGCTGGAAGGTCGACGTCGGGCTGGGCTATGCGACGCCGATCGTCGTCGGCAACCGCGTCTACGCTTTCTCCCGCCAGGGCGACGACGAGGTGATGAGCGGGATCGACGCCGCAAGCGGCAAGGTGCTCTGGCGAACGGCATACCCTGCCACGTTCGAGATGAGCAGCGCGGCCAAGTCGCACGGCCCCGGACCCAAGTCGACGCCTGTGTTCTTCAACGGACGCCTCTACTCGATTGGGATGTCCGGTGCGGTCACCGCATACGACGCAGCAACGGGCAAGCAGCTCTGGCAGAAGCCGGGCTCGATGCCGCTGCCGATGTATACGTCGCACTCGTTTTCCCCGGTCGTCGATCGCGGGTTGGTCGTCTTCCACGTCGGCGGCCACGACAAGGGCGCGCTGACAGCGTACGACCTCAATACGGGCGCGGAGAAGTGGAGCTGGGCCGGCGACGGTCCCGGTTACGGCTCGCCGATCGTCGCCGAGTTCGGCGGCGTGCGGCAGCTCGTGACCATTACGCAGACCAAGCTGATCGGAATCGATGTCGCCACCGGTGGTCTCCTCTGGGAGCGTCCCTTCGCGAGCTCGAATTTCACCAATTCGATTACGCCTCTCCGCTTCGATCAGTCGGTCATCGTGTGGAACAACAACGGTCCGATGCGTGCAGTGACGATCGCCCGGCGCGACAACAAGTGGGTGGCGGAGGAGGCGTGGACGAGCGACGATCCACCCAACCGGCTGAGCAACACGGTGCTCGACGGCGACGTCATGTTTGGGCTGACGAGCCGCAACATGGGCCAGTACTATGCGGTCGACGTGAAGACTGGAAAGACACTGTGGGCGTCGGACGGACGGCAGGCGGCCAACGTCGCGCTCGCGCGCGCTGGCAACGTCGTGTTCAGCCTCGAGAACGACGGCGAGCTCGTCGTCTTCCGCGCGAGCCGGACCGCGTTCGAGCCGCTCAAACGCTACCGGGTGGCCCCTGAGGAGATGTACTCCGCGTGGACGCAGCCCGCAATTTCTGGTAATCGAATCTTCATCAAGGACGCGTCGACGCTCGCGCTCTGGACGTTGAACTAACAACCTGCTCGATTCCGACTAGCGCCGCTTCCGGATGACGGTGTCGAGGGCGTGCTGCGCGCAGTCGTCCCCCTGTTCGCCGCCGCCACCGACGCCGATGGCACCGGCCACCGCGCCATCGATCACGATGGGCACCCCACCCGCGCGCGGGAAGTCGCCGATCCACTCGGGTGCGCCATTGCTTCCGGTCTTGACCCACTCCTCGAGCTCCCGCGTCGGGCGCCGCCAGTGGGCGGCGGTCTTCGCTTTCAAGATCGCGGTCTCGGAGTTGGTCGCGGTCGCGCCTTGCATCAGGTGGAAGTCGATCAGGACACCATCGATGCCGACCACGGCCGCCCCGACGAGGATCTTGTTGCGTTCGGCAAACGCGACGCAGGCTTCTACCAACTTGCGTGCAGCGTCGCTGCTGACCTCGACGCGGTTGACTGAGATGGACTGCGCGCCGGCGTCGAGCGACAGTGCGCCGACCACGAGCGCCAGGGTGACGACGAACATCGTACGCATGAACCCTCCTCTGCCGGGCTGAATGAACAACTCGTAAATGCCTCGCTCCCTCAATTGACCGTGTCGACCTCGTAGCCAAGTTGTTCGACGCGCGCCAGGAGCGCTCCCGACGACACCTTGCTCGCGTCGAAGGTGATGCCGATGAGGCTCGCCTTGTACGACGCGGTAACGCCGACCACGCCGTCCACCTGCCGCAGGGCCTCCTTCAGCGCGTGCTCCCAGCCGCTGCCCGCCGCGTTGCGAACGATGAGCCGCAGGATGTCCAGCATGGCGACGCGGCGCGGGGCCGACACGACGTTTTACTTCGAGGCGGCCTCCAGGTAAAGAGCCGGTGCGCGTCATCGAACATGGATGCCCGCGGAAGGCGAAACGGCGTCAAGCGAGGATCTGCTTTGCAATCGTTTGCAGCTGCAGGTTCGACGTCCCCTCGTAGATCTGGCCGATCTTCGCGTCGCGGTACAGCTTTTCGACCGGATAGTCCTTGACGAAGCCGTACCCGCCGTAGAGATTGACGGCGAGCGAGGTGACGCGCTCGGCCATCTCTGACGAGAAGAGCTTGCACATCGCCGCTTCCTTCAGGAACGGCTGCTTCGCGTCGCGCAGACGCGCCGCGTTGTACACCATCAGCCGCGCCGCCTCGAGCTCGGTGGCCGCGCGCGCGATCTCGAACTGCACGCCCTGGAACTCCGCGATCGCCTTGCCGAACTGCTGCCGCTCGCGCGTGTAGCGCACCGCGTGATCGAGCGCGCCCTCCGCCAGGCCGACCATCTGCGCGCCGATGCCGATGCGCCCCTCGTTGAGGGTCTCGATGGCGACCCGATAGCCCTTGCCGACCTCGCCGAGCACGTTGGCGCGCGGGACGCGGCACTCCTCGAGCACGAGCTCGCACGTGCTGCTGGCGCGGATCCCGAGCTTGTCCTCTTTGCGGCCGACCGTGAAGCCGCTGACGTCACGCTCGACGAGGAACGCGGTGATGCCCCGATGGCCGGCGTCTGGGTTGACGGTCGCAAAGACGATGAAGAGGTCGGCTTCGGCGGCGTTGGTGATCCAGAGCTTTCGCCCGGTCAGGACGTAGCAGTCGCCGCTTTCGCTCGCCCGCGTGCTCAACGCGAAGGCGTCGCTGCCTGATCCCGCTTCCGAGAGGGCGTAGGCGCCGACACTGGCGCCGGCCAGCCGCGGCAGATATTGCTCTTTCACGTCGCTGCTGCCCCACCGGAGCAGCGCGTTGATGACGAGCGTGTTCTGCACGTCGACGAGGACGCCAATCGAGGGATCGACGCGCGAGAGCGCCTCCACGGCGAGCACGGCGTGAAAGAACTGCGCACCGGCGCCACCCTGCGGCTCGGGAACCTCGATGCCCATGACGCCCAGCGCGAACAAGCCGTCGATGAGCTGCCGCGGGATGTGCGCCTGCTCGTCCATTTCGCGCACGTGCGGACGGATTTCGTGGTCGGCGAACTCGTACACGCTGTCGCGAAACAGCGCCTCGTCTTCGCTCAATGTGGTCAGTTCGCGTCCCATGTGTCGGTGTCGATCTTGCTTTCGTTCCGGTGCCGCGCTCGGTGCCGCAGGGTGGTATTATCGCGAAAAGCGGAGCCTGACTGTTATGAGCCGGACGCCGACCGCACTTCTCCTGGCCGCCACGCTGGCCCTGATCCAGGTCAGTACCGATCGAGGGCTGTCCGCACAGTCGGGTCAGCAGCCGTCCAATGCGGCGCCGCAAGGCGGGCAGCAGCCTGGCGACGCCACGCCGCCGGCGCAGGGTGACGCCACGCCGCCGGCGCAGGGCGACGCGCCGCAGCAGCCGACCTTCCGCGCGGGCGTCAATTTCGTGCGCGTCGACGTGATCGTGCACGACGGCAAGAGCCAGCCGATCACCGATCTCACGCAGGCCGATTTCGAGGTGACCGAAGACGGCCGGCCGCAGACGATCGAGCAGTTCCGACTCATCCGCATCGACGGCAACCCGCGTCCGGGTGACCCCCCGCCGCGCGAGCTGCGCAACCGCATCGACGAGGAAATCGAGCTCTCTCGAGACGACGTGCGGGTGTTCGTGATCTTCTTCGACGACTATCACGTGCGGCTGGGCAATTCGCTCGCCGTCAAGGAGCCGCTCGTCCGCTTCGTCCAGACCCAGCTCCGGCCCAACGACATCGTCGGTCTGATGTATCCGCTGACGCCGGTCGACGGCATCTCGTTCACGCGAAACAGCAGGTCCATCGTGAGCGCGATCGAGAAGTTCGAGGGGCGCAAGTTCAATTACGAGCCGCGCAATACGTTCGAGGAGCGGTACGCGCGCGCGCCATCCGAGGTGGTGGAGCAGATCCGCAACCAGGTGGTGATGACCGCGATGCGCGGCCTCGCCACCCGGCTCGGCGGCCTGCGCGAAGGGCGCAAGGCAATCATCTACGTCAGCGAGGGGCTCACGGCGATGCTGCCGCCGCAGCTCCGCACATCGGACGCGTCGCTGGGGCGGCTCGGCCAGGTTGGCGGTCCTCCCAGCCCGATGGTCGGAGAAAACAATTCGCGCGAGGACACGTATGCTTTCTTCGCGCAGTCCGACCTGTACTCGCAGATGCGCGATGTGTTCACGGCGGCGAACCGCAACAACACCGCCATCTATTCCGTGGATCCGCGCGGGCTGACGCCGTTCGAGTTCGGCATCGACGAGGGCGTCGGGCCGCGGCAGGACGCGCGGTCGCTGCAGATGACGCAGGACACGCTGCGGTCGCTCGCCGACGAGACCGACGGCCGCGCGATCGTCAACCGCAACGACCTGGCGCCAGGGCTGGCGCAGATCGTTCGCGACTCGAGCTTCTACTACCTGCTCGGCTACAACTCGACGCAATCGCCCAACGACGGCAAGTTCCACGAGATCCGCGTACGCGTGCGGCGGCGCGGGACCGAGGTGCGCGCGCGGAAGGGCTACTGGGCCCTGACCGCCGAGGAGGCGGCGCGCGCGACGACGGTCGTCCCCGAGACGCCGAAGCCCGTTCAGCAGGCGCTCGCCTCGATCGCGACGTCCGTGCAGGCGGGCAAGTACGTGCGCACGTGGCTCGGATCGGCGCGCGCCGAGGACGGCAAGACGCGCCTGACGCTCATCTGGGAGCCGCTGGCGCCTGCGCCGGGTAGCCGCCGCGATCAGCCGCAAGCCGGCCGTGTCTCGGTGATTGCGGCTCGGATCAACGGCGATCTCGTCTTCCGCGGGCGCGCGCCCGACGCGGCGCTCGCTTCAGCGGCGCCGCCGACGACGCCCGCGGCGCCGCCGGCTGCGGGCCCACAGCGCCTCGTCTTCGACGCGCCGCCGGGTGAGCTCGAGCTGCGGCTGTCGGTCGAGGCGGCCTCCGGTGGCGGCGTACTCGACAGCGAAATCCGCCGCATCACGGTGCCCGACCTGACGACTCCCGACGCCGCGCTGAGCACGCCGCGCGTTCACCGCGCGCGAACGGCGCGCGACGTCCAGACGCTGGCGGCCGACGCCGCGGCGGTCCCGGTGGCGGGCCGCGAGTTCTCCCGCACCGAGCGGCTCCTCATTCGCTTCGATGTCTATGGCACGGCGGTGCCGACCGCCGCGCTCCTCAACCGGGGCGGCGACAAGATGGCCGACGTGCCAGTCGCACCGGCCAAGGCGGGCGGCACGCACCAGATCGACATGGGGCTGTCGTCGATTGCCATTGGCGAGTACGTGATCGAGATCACCGCCAGGGGCGCCACCGGCGAGGCGAAGGAGCTCGTACCGATCCGCATCGGGTCGTAGACAACGCGGATCGTGGTGTCCGGCTTCAGCCGGACCATCCAGTGGACCTGCAGACATTTGAACGCTCGTTGACCGCGAAGGCTCCGCCTGCCGGCGTGTCGGCCCCGCTCGAGGCGCTCTGGCACGAACGCGCCGGCGACTGGACGCGTGCGCACGACATCGTTGAGGACATCGAGACCGCCGCCGCCGCGTGGGTGCACGCGTACCTGCATCGTCGCGAAGGCGACCAGTCGAACGCCGCGTATTGGTATCGCCGCGCGGGGAAGCGGGTGGTGCGCGGGAGCCTCGACGAGGAGTGGCGCGCGATCGTGATCGCGCTGCTCGTGGCCTGCTGACATGCCCGAAACGGCCACGGCAACCGTCGCGCCCGCGCCGACGCTCCGCCGCGTCCTTGGCCGGTGGGACCTCACCGCCATCGGCATCAATCAGGTGATTGGCAGCGCGGTCTTTCTGCTCCCATCGCAGATCGCCGCGCAGGTTGGCGGATGGGGTCCGATCGCCTTTCTCGCGGTGGGCCTGGCGTCGTTGTTCGTGGCGCTCTGCTTCGCCGAGCTCGGGAGCCGTTTCGAACAGACCGGCGGGCCCTACCTCTACGCCCGCGCGGCGTTCGGGCGGTTCGTCGCCTTCGAGATGGGGTGGATGCAGTGGATCGCGCGCATCACGAGCCAGGCCGGCATCGCGAACGGGATCGCGCTCGCACTCGGCTTCTACTGGCCGGTGCTGACCGGCGGCGCCGGCCGTGCGGCCGTCATCGCGGCGATCACGCTGGCGATCGGCTGGATCAATCTGCTCGGCATTCGCCCGAGCGCCATCGTCGTCAACCTGCTCACGGTCGCCAAGCTCGTGCCGCTCGCGCTCTTCATTGCGATCGGGGTGTGGTTCGTCGATCCTGGCGCGCTCGTCCCGGCGGGCCCCGTGACGTTGTCGCAAGCGTCGACTGGGGCGCTCCTGCTCGTCTTCGCGTTCGGCGGCTACGACGTCATCGGCGTGCCGGCGGGCGAGGCGACCGACCCGCGACGGCACGTCCCATTTGCGTTCGTTGCGACGATCCTCGCGGTGACCGCCGTGATGACGCTGGCGCAGGTCGTCGCGGCGGGGACGCTGCCGACGCTTGCCGCGTCGCACACGCCGCTGGCCGATGCCTCCGCGGTCTTCATGGGGGCCGCGGGTGCGCTGCTCGTCAGCGTCGGAGCGGTCGTGTCGATGGCGGGCAACAGCTTCGGCTCGGTGCTGACCGGTTCGCGCATGCTCTTCGCCATGGCCGAGCACGGCGATCTGCCGCGGTGGCTGGCGACGGTTCATCCGCGCTACCGGACGCCGTCGAACGCCATCCTGTGCATGACGGTCGGGATCCTCGCGCTCGCGCTGTCTGGGTCGTTCGTGGTGCTCGCGCTGGCGAGCGGCGTGGCGCGGCTCGTGATCTACACCGGCACGTGCGCGGCGGCGCTGCGGCTGCGGTACGTGCCCGTGCCGGCGGGCGGTCCAGCGCCGTTCCTCAGTCCAGGCGGACCGCTGGTCCCGCTCCTGGCGATCGCTGTGTCGCTCGCGATTCTCGCCGGCGCGACGGGTGCGCAGCTGGCCGGCGGTGCCGTCGGACTGGCGGCCGGTGCGGCGCTGTTTCTCATCAAGCCTGGAAGCACTCGTCCATCGTAGGGGCCTGTCGCCCGCTCACGTCCATGGTCGATGTCATCGAACCCCTTCGCCGCCACTGGAGGCTTCCTGGCGCTCGAGTTCGATGCGTTGCCTGGTCTGATGGACCGGTTTCGTCGCGGGCAGCGGAAGGATCCAGTCGTAGTGTCGGAACGTTCGCGATACGCTGGTCAAGTCGGTGTGTGGGTCAACCAATGGAGCAGCCGGCCGACCGTTGAGCGAGGACATCACGAGGGCGCGAACCTCGACATCTTGAATGCCTTCCCGCTTGACCCAAATACGTTCGAGGTGTTTCGCGAACTGAATGATCATGTCCGGTCGGGGCGCCATGATTTCGAGCTGCGTCGGTCGCAGGTGATGTCTCGGGTCAACTTCCCAGCGTGTTCCGTTCTCTGACTCGGTGACGATGAAGCGGATGTGCGCTCGCTTGTCGTCGAGCTTCATCCGCCACGCAAACCATTCCCCTTCGCCGGTCCAGGCGACGTTGCCTGGATACAGCAGGAACCGCAGGGGAATCAGCAGCTGCAGCGCAAAGAACATCCCGAGCGAGACGTAGGTCAGCACTCGTGGTGCGGCGCAATGAGCTTGGATTGGCGGGCGCTGCGCCGTGACGCGGTGTGTACCCTCAAGCCGCGACCACATCTGTTTCGGCCAGTCAGCATCAAAGAACAATAGCGTCCCGGCCAACGTTAGCCAGGGAAAGAGACCGATCGTGAACAGGATTGAGCTGATGAGATGAAACCCGACGTAGACCACGAACACGGCGGAGCGATATCGGCGGTGCAGCAGCAGGAGAGCACCTGCGAGATGCAGCACGACGACCGCCCAGGCAGCACCGACACTGAACCAGGGCTGTCTCAGCCAGAATCCGATGAGCGGGAGTTCGGCGTAATCGGCAAACCACAGACCGAGCGGTTCTCCCCGAAGCCAATCGGCATTGATCTTGACCAGGCCTGCATAGAGCAACATCACTTCGAACTGCAGACGCAGCGCCCAGATCGTCCATCGCGGAACGCCGGGCGTAGCGGATGAGCGCGCGCGGCGCGCGTCCACGGACCAGCCACGCTCCGCCGGTACAAAGCACAGAACGAAGGCCACCGTCAGAACCAGGTAGTACTGGTTCAGGTAAGTGGCCTGTTCCAGGAGAAACACGTATCCAAAGCTCAAGAGGAATCCGATTGCCGCAATGCGATAGAAGAACCCGACGGCAATCATCACCGCACACACGCCCATGACGCCGAAGTGCCAATAGAGCGCGCTGCCGGGCCAGGGAGTCACCCACTCGAATCCGTGATACTTGAACAAGAATTGCGGGCTGAGGTAGAAATCGCCAATCCAGCCGTACGCAAAAAACCGAACGGTCTCGAGCACCAGAAGCACACCGAACGTGACGCGAAAGATGCTCAGGGAAGCTGGGTCAACACGCTCGAGCGACGTTCTACACAGACGGGTCAGGTTCATCGGTCAGAGCGGCGGACACAGGTGCTCCTCATGACGGCGAGTGCGAACACGAGCGTCACATCCAGACAATTGACGCCCCGCGCCGCTGTGACCGCGGCGGAGCATGAGGAGGCGCGCTTATTTCTTGCGCCGCATCAATCCGGCTGTGAGTGCCGCGACACCCCCAATTGCCAACAGAGCCGTGGTCGTGGGCTCAGGCACCGAGGAAGGCGGCGCGCCATCGGTCGCAAAATTCGGGTCGAAAACGATCGAGAGGACAAGGGCCGCGAGGCCGGCAGCAATCAGAAACTTGTGTGTCGTATCTGCGAAGCACATCGTGATATCACCCTTTCGACACGAACGCCCTGGATGCGACGCCTAGGGTGGCGCCCGCGTAACGCGTAGCGTGAGGCGCCTACCCGAGCAAGTCTGATGCCGCATCGAGACAGCGCTTTGCTCCTCCGTACAACCAGTACCGGACGAGCGAATAGACTCGAGGTGCCAGCGGTCTCTATCGGGCAGACATTAGTCGCGGGATCGCCCCCCGCACATCGGATCGAAACTTCCGCGAATCGCCATCATCCTTCCGTACGCCCTTCGTCGGCTCGCAAAGCACGAATCGTGACCGTCGCCACGCCCGTCGATTGTAGTGTTGGCGATGACTGGTCCGGCTAAAGCCGGACGCCACGTCCGATTCATGCGCACCCTCGCACCCTCGCACCTTCCCACCGCACCTTCGCACCCTCGGACGCACCTTCGCACCTTTCGCACTGGAGCTACGCGTACATCCCTCGCAGCTGCGTCACGGTCCCGACGCGCGAGATGGCAACGATGTAGGCGGCGGTGCGCATGTCGACCTTGTACTTGAGCGACGTCTGCAGCACATCGTGGAAAGCCTCGTGCATCTTCTTTTCGAGCCGCGCGTTCACGTCGCGTTCTTCCCAGAAATACCCGTAGCGGTCCTGCACCCATTCGAAGTACGAGACGGTGACGCCACCCGAGTTCGCGAGGATGTCGGGCACCACGCACTTGCCGCGGTCGTGGAGGATGTTGTTCGCCGCGGGGGTCACCGGGCCGTTCGCCGCCTCGACGACGATCCGGGCCCTGACGTCCGCCGCATTCTCGACGGTGACCTGGTTTTCGAGCGCCGCAGGAATGAGGATGTCGACCTCGAGCGCGAAGAGCTGCTCGTTGGTCAACGGCTCGCCCCCCGGAAAGCCGTCGACGGTCTTGTGCGCCTGCGCATGCTCCAGCAGCTTCGGGATGTCGAGCCCCGCGGCGTTGTAGCGGCCGCCTTTCCAGTCGGTGACCCCTACGATCTTGGCGCCCGCCTGCGCGAGCAGCTCGGCTGAGACCGAGCCGACATTGCCGAACCCCTGGACGGCGATCGTGGCGCCTTTGACGTCGAATCCGAGGTGCTTCGCCGCCTCGCGCGCGACGATCATCACGCCCCGTCCGGTGGCCTCGCGGCGGCCGACCGATCCGCCCAGCTCGATCGGCTTGCCGGTGACCACGGCCGTCGCCGTCTGGCCGACGTGCATGCTGTACGTGTCCATGATCCACGCCATGACCTGATCGTTCGTATTCACGTCGGGCGCCGGCACGTCTTTCTCCGGCCCGATGGCGTCGATGATTTCGGCCACGTAGCGACGCGTGAGCGCCTCGAGCTCGCGGCGCGACATGCGCGTCGGGTCGCAGACGATGCCTCCCTTGCCTCCGCCGAACGGAATGTGCGCGACCGCGCACTTCCACGTCATCCACGCCGCGAGCGCCGTCACCTCGTCGAGCGTGACATCGGGGTGATAGCGGATGCCACCCTTCGCGGGCCCGAGCGTGATGCTGTACTGCACGCGATAGCCGGTGAACACCTCGATCTCGCCGCTGTCCATCAGCACGGGACACGAGACGATGATCTGCCGCTTCGGGTGAGTGAGGATCTTCCAGATGCCGGGGTCGAGATGGAGGAGGCGGGCGGCTTCGTCGAATTCCTGGAGCATCGCCCGGAAGATGCTGCCGTGTTCAGCCATGCGGGGATTATTGCTTATAGAATGAGCACCATGAAGGGCGCGACGCCCGATCTGGATCTCACCGAGCGCCCGACACGGCGGGGATCGTTGACGACCGTGTCGGGGCGTTCGATCGCGCCGCTGTACACGCCGGCCGACGTGGCCGGACTCGACTACCGGCGCGACCTCGGCGACCCGGGCGAATTTCCCTACGCGCGCGGCATTCACGCGACTGGCTACCGCGGCAGGCTGTGGACGATGCGCCAGTTTGCCGGGTTCGGGACGCCGGAGGAGACCAACGCGCGCTACACGCAGCTGCTGGCCGCCGGTGGCACCGGGTTGAGCGTCGCTTTCGATCTGCCGACGCTGATGGGGCGCGACCCGGACCACGAGCTCTCGCTCGGCGAAGTGGGGAAGTGCGGCGTAAACGTCGCCTCACTCGCCGATATGGAAGCGCTCTTCGACGGAATCGATCTGGGCGCGGTCACCACGTCGATGACGATCAATTCGCCGGCCGCGATGATTTTCGCGATGTATCTCGTGGTTGCCGAGAAGCAGGGGGTGAGCTGGCAGACGCTGTCCGGAACGATTCAGAACGACATTCTCAAGGAGTTCATCGCGCAGAAGGAGTACATCTACCCGCCGCGCCCGTCCATGCGATTGGTGACCGACGTGTTCGCGTTTTGCACCGAGCAGGTGCCGAAGTGGAACACGATCTCGGTGAGCGGCTATCACATCCGCGAGGCCGGCGCGACGGCCGCCCAAGAGCTCGCCTTCACGCTGCGCGACGGTATTGAATACGTGCAGTATGGGATCGACGCCGGCCTCGAGGTCGATGCCTTCGTTCCGCGCATCTCATTCTTCTTCAACTCACACAGCGACTTCTTCGAGGAGATCGCCAAGTACCGCGCGGCGCGGCGGATCTGGGCGCGTGTCATGCGCGACCGCTTCGGCGCGCGGAACCCGCGGTCGTGGCAGCTCCGATTTCATGCACAGACAGCCGGCGTCTCGCTGACGGCCCAGCAGCCGTACAACAACGTGGTCCGGACGGCGCTCCAGGCGCTGGCGGCCGTCCTCGGCGGCGCGCAGTCGCTGCATACCAATTCGCTCGACGAGGCGCTGGCGCTCCCGACGGCCGAGGCGGCGACGCTCGCTCTCCGGACGCAGCAGATCATCGCCCACGAAACGGGCGTGGCGAACGTCGTCGATCCACTGGGCGGCTCCTGGTTTGTCGAAGGGCTCACGCGCGAGCTGGAAGAAGAAACACTGGCGTACTTCGACCGGATCGACGCCATGGGTGGGATGGTCGAGGCGATCGAGCGCGGGTATCCGCAGAAGGAAATCGCCGAGAGTGCGTACCGGTTTCAGCAGGCCGTCGAGCGCGGCGAGAAGGTGATCGTTGGCGTCAATGCATTCGTCGAACCCGACGAAGAGCCGATTGGGACGCTCTACATCGACCACACGGTCGCCGAGAAGCAGGGCGCGCGCCTGGGGCACGTGCGTGCCGCTCGCGAAGACGCCGCCGTGCGCGCCGCCCTGGCTCGGCTGCGGGACGGGGCCAGGAGCGACGCGAACCTGATGCCGCTGCTCCTCGACGCCGTGCGGGCCTACGCCACGATCGGCGAGATGTGCGACGCGCTCCGCGGGGTGTGGGGCGAGTATGAGGAGATCCCGGTAATCTGACAATGGCATGTCCAAAATTCGAGTAGTGATCGCCAAGCCGGGGCTCGACGGCCACGATCGCGGCGCCCGCGTCATTGCGCGCGCACTGCGCGACGCCGGCATGGAAGTGATCTACACAGGGCTCCGGCAGACGCCCGAGCAGATTGTGACGGCCGCACTGCAGGAGGACGCTGACGTCATCGGCTTGTCGATCCTGTCGGGCGCCCATATGCATATCTGTCCGGCGATCATGACGCTGCTCCAGGAGAAGGGGCTGCGCGACGTGCTGGTCGTCGTGGGCGGCATCATTCCCGACGTCGACGTTCCACGGCTCAGGGAGATCGGGGTTCAGGGCATCTTCCTCCCAGGCACGCCGATGCAGGAGATCGTTGATTTCATCCGGAAACACGCTCGAACGCGCGTGGAGTCGGTGTGAGCGACATTGATGACTACCTGAACCGCGTCGATGAGCTGCTCAGCAAACGCACTGCCGCTCCATCTCCGCAGACGAGCGACCAGGCCGGCGGGGCCCCCGACCAGTGGACTGCCGCGCCGCGGTCGGCGTCGACCCTGGTCGCGGAGGCATTTGCGAAGCTGCTCGCGCTGGAAACAGGCGAGCCCGGCGCGCAGCCGGTACGGCTCGTCACCGGCGATGGCGAGCTACGCGTGAGCGACGCGCTGGTGGAGGAGCTCACCCGCCGCGTCATCGAACGCTTGGCACCCGACGCCGTGCGCGCAGTCGTCGCCGATGTCGTGTCGGAGGTGGCCGAACGGCTCGTCACAGAAGAAATCGAACGGATTCGAAAGAAGCATGTCTGACGTCGGCCATCCCGATCACCCAATCGCTCTGCCGGATAAGCCCGCCCTCGAGGGGCTCGAAGCGAAATGGACGGCCCGCTGGGAGCGCGATGGCACCTATCGATTCGACCGCGCTACGCCGCGCACCGGCGTGTATGCCATTGACACGCCGCCGCCCACCATCAGCGGGTCGCTCCACATCGGCCACGTCTTTTCCTATACCCACACCGACGTCGTCGCGCGCTTCCACCGCATGCGTGGCAAGGCGGTGTGTTATCCAATGGGGTGGGACGACAACGGCCTGCCGACCGAACGGCGCGTGCAGAATTACTACGGCGTGCGGTGCGATCCGTCGCTGCCGTACGACCCGAACTTTCAGCCTCCGGAGAAGCCGGCGAAGCAGCCGATTGCCGTCTCGCGGCCCAATTTCGTCGAGCTCTGCCTGCGGCTGACGCGCGAGGACGAAGAGGCGTTCGAACGGCTCTGGCGGCACCTCGGCCTGTCGGTCGACTGGTCGATGACCTACACGACGATCGGCCGGCGGGCGCAGCGCGTCTCGCAGGCGGCCTTCCTGCGGCTCCTCGCGCGCGGAATTGCCTATCAGGTCGAGGCACCCACGCTCTGGGATGTCGACTTTCGCACGGCAGTGGCGCAGGCGGAACTTGAAGATCGTGAGCAGGCCGGCGCGTTTCATCGCCTCCGTTTCCAGAGACCCGGCGGAGCCGCCGTCGACATCGAGACGACGCGACCGGAGCTCATTCCCGCGTGCGTCGCGCTCGTCGCGCATCCGGACGATGAGCGATATCGGCCGTTGTTCGGGAGTGAGGTCGTGACGCCGCTCTTCGGCGTCTCGGTACCGGTGAAACCGCATCCACTGGCCGACCCCGCCAAAGGGACGGGCGTTGCGATGATCTGCACGTTTGGCGACATCACCGACGTCACGTGGTGGCGCGAGCTGGCGCTGCCGGTGCGCGGCGTCATCCAGCCAAACGGCACGCTACGGCCGATCGCGTGGGGCACGCCCGGATGGGAGTCGCGTGACCCCGGTCGAGCCCAGCAGGCCTACGACCAGCTCGCCGGCCTCTCCGTGACGAAGGCGCGCACGCGGATCGTCGAGCTGCTGCGCGAGTCGGGAGACGTGCTTGGCGACCCGCGGCCGATCACGCATCCGGTCAAGTTCTACGAGAAGGGAGAGCGGCCGCTGGAGATCATCACCAGCCGCCAGTGGTTCATCAAGACGATGGAGTATCGCGAGGAGCTCGTCGCGCGCGGGCGCGAGCTCCAGTGGCATCCCGAGTACATGCGCCACCGGTTCGAGAACTGGGTCAACGGCCTCACCGGCGACTGGTGCATCAGCCGGCAGCGGTTCTTCGGGGTGCCGTTGCCGATCTGGTATCCCGTACGGCAGGACGGCGCGACGGACTACACGAAGCCAATCGTGCCGGACGAGCGGCGGCTGCCCATCGATCCGTCGACGGACGTGCCGCAGGGTTACGGTGCCGAGCAGCGCGGAACGCCCGGAGGTTTCATCGGCGACCCCGACATCATGGACACGTGGGCAACCTCGTCGGTCACGCCGCAGATCGCCAGTGGCTGGCTCGACGACGACGACCTGTTCCACCGCGCGTTTCCGATGGACCTCCGGCCCCAGGCGCACGACATCATCCGCACGTGGCTGTTTTCCACCGTGCTGCGCTCGCACCTGGAGCATGGGTCGCTGCCGTGGGCGCACACGGCGATCTCCGGGTTTGTCACCGACCCCGATCGCAAGAAGATGTCGAAGTCGAAGGGGAACGTGGTCACCCCGATGGGCCTTCTGGAGGAGCACGGCTCGGACGGCGTGCGCTATTGGTCGGCCAGCGGCCGGCCTGGCACCGACACGATCTTCGACGCCGGCGAAATGAAAGTCGGCCGGCGGCTGGCGATCAAGATCCTCAATGCGGCCCGCTTTGCGCTCATGCAGGCGGAGCCGTGCGGACCGATCACCGAGCCGCTCGATCGAGGCATGCTGACACAGCTCGCGCAGCTCGTGGTGGAGGCAACCGAGCAGCTCGAGGCGTACGACTACGCACGCGTGCTCGAACGAACCGAACGCTTCTTCTGGGCGTTCTGCGACGATTATCTCGAGCTGGTGAAGGCGCGCCGCTACGGCGACCTCACTCTCGCAGGCGCGGCGTCGGCCAACAGCGCCATGCTCGTGGCGCTCTCGACGATGCTCCGGCTCTTCGCGCCGTTCCTGCCGTTCGTCACTGAGGAAGTGTGGTCGTGGTGGCGCCCGGGCTCCGTCCATCGCGCCGCGTGGCCGACACGCGAAGAGGTGGTCGCACCGATTGGCGGCGCCGATGCGGCCGCGGTGGAGGTCTTTGCCCAGACGCAGGCGGCGCTGGCCGAAGTGCGCCGGATCAGAGCGCTCGCCAAGAAGCCCGTCAAGGCGGTGATCGAGCGCGCGGTGCTGCCGCGCGTGTTCGAGGCGCTCACCCCTGCTGCCAACGACCTCAAGGCCGCCGCACACATCCGCGACTTGAGCTTCGCGGATCGCGCGGAGGCCGATCTGACATTCGCGGAGGAGCCGGCGGCGTGACGGACACGCCGATCGAGCCGCTCGATCCCGGTCTTTATCGCGAACTGGTCCGGCGCGCCCTCGCAGAGGACTTCGGCTGGGGGGACGTGACCACCGAGGGGATCATCGATCGCGACCGGAAGGCGAGGGGCGTCCTCCTGGCGAAGTCGCGGTGCGTGCTCGCCGGCCTCGGCGTCGCGATCGAAGCGTTCCGGCAGATGGATCCGGCCGTGGCCGTGACCGTGCGCCGGCAGGACGGCGACTGGTGCGAGCCCTCGTCGATCGTGGCGGAGTTTCGCGGCTACGCGGCCGCGATGCTGACGGCCGAGCGGACGGCGCTCAATTTCCTGCAGCGGTTGTCGGGAATTGCGACGCTCACACGCCAGTTCGTCGACGCCGCGGACGGACGGATCAGGGTCCTCGACACGCGCAAGACGACGCCGCTCCTGCGGGCGCTCGAGAAGTACGCGGTGCGCGTGGGCGACGGCGTCAATCACCGCAGCGGCCTGGACGAGGGAATCCTGATCAAAGACAACCACGTGCGGCTGGCGGGGGGCGTCGGGCCGGCGGTGACGCGGATGCGAAAGGCCAACCGCGAGATGCCGACCGAAGTGGAGGTGCAGTCGCTCGACGAGGTGGACGAGGCACTGCGCGCCGGCGCCGAGATCGTGCTGCTCGACAACATGTCGACGCCCGACATCATCGAGGCGGTCAAGCGGTGCCGCGACGTCGCGAAAACCGAAGTCTCGGGCGGCGTGACGCTGGCACGGATGCCGGAGCTCGCCGCCACCGGCGCCGATTCGGTGTCGGTCGGCGCACTGACCCACTCGGCGCCCGCGGCCGACCTGAGCTTTGAAATCGAACCGCTGTAAAACAGGTGCATGGGTACCCAAGCCCCCATGAACCTTCCGGAGTCGCTCCCCCCCGAGTTCGCCGAGTCGCTTGCCAGGGCCGCGGACCGCCTCGGTACGTTCGCGCAGCCGATCTTCTGGTATGCGACCGTGCCGTCGACCAACGACGTCGCGGCGTTGCTGGCCGAGCGCGGCGCGCCGGAGGGGTGCGCGGTCGCCGCTCACGCGCAGTCGGCCGGGCGCGGGCGCCACGGACGCAGCTGGGCGTCGCCGCCGGCCGCGGGGATCTACGTGTCGGTCGTGCTCAGGCCGCCGCGCGACACGGTCCGCGCCCTGACCATTGCCGCCGGCGTCGCCGTGGCGGAGGGAATCGACGCCGCCACCGGCCTGGACGTCGCGCTCAAGTGGCCCAACGACGTCTACGCCGGCGACCGGAAGCTCGCCGGCGTGCTCGCCGAAGCGGCCGACGGGCTCGCCTACGTCATTCTCGGCATCGGTATCAACGTCATGCCGGCGGCGTATCCGGCGGACGTGGCGGCGCGCGCCACGAGCCTCGAAGAAGAGCTCGGGCGCGCGGTCGATCGCGGCCTGCTGCTCGCCGAATGCCTCGCGGCGTTGGCGCGGCGGTACGCGGATCTGCAAGGCGGCCGTGACGCCGCGGTCATCGAAGCGTGGCGCCGGCGCGCCGCGCGGACGCTCGGGCGCCGCGTCCGATGGGAGGCGGCCGGATCGGTCGCCGAGGGTGTTGCGGAAACGATCGATGCGGCCGGTGCGCTGGTGGTGCGGACGAGCGCCGGCCTGGTGACGGTCACAGCGGGTGAGGTGACATGGATCTGACGCGAACCGCACGTGCACACGAACTACAGAAGCGAGAAGTGACGCGTGAACGACGACCGTGACGCGTACTGCCGGGACGTCGAGAGCTATCTCTGTCGCAAGAACGACGGGCATCTGATCCGCATCGTCGGACCCGCGTTCGAGCAAGTGTGCAGTTGGTCGTCGCGCGGCATCCCGCTGAAGGTCGTCTACCGCGGCATCGACCGCTACTTCGACCGGTATTACGCGAAGGGGCCGCGCCGGCGTCCGCTGCGAATCGAGTTCTGCGAGGCCGACGTGCTCGACGTGTTCGACGAGTGGCGGCGCGCGGTTGGCGTCGGGGCGGCGGATGAGCGGGCGGCCGAGAGCCATCCCCGCGCCTCGCTGCCGGCGCACCTCGAGCGGGTCGTCGCCCGTTTGACCGCGCTGCGCGCCGGCGGTGAGCGCGCGGCGCTGGATGCCACGGTCGATGAGATCGTCCGCGAGCTCGACGCCGCTCGCGCTGGTTCGACGAGTCTGCGCGGCGAGCGGCGCGAGGCGCTGCTCGAGCGCTTGCGGCAGCTCGATCGGCACTTGCTCGACGCTGCGCGCGCCTCGGGCGAGACGCCGCTACTCGAGCGGTTGGGCACCGAGGCCGACGTGCAGCTGGCGCCGTTCCGGACGCGCATGACTCCAGACGTCTACACCCAGTCGCGTCGGTTGTGTATCGACCGGCTTCTTCAAGAGCACTTCAAGCTGCCGACGATCGCGTTTGACTAGTGGATGGTGCACCGTGCACTGTGCAAGGTGCGCGCGTCGCACATGCACATTGAACCTGGCACAGAGATCACACTCGACATCGAGAAACCCGCCGCTGGCGGCTGGATGCTGGCGCGCCACGAGGGGCGGGTCGTGCTCGTGCGGGGCGCGATTCCGGGCGAGCGGGTGCGAGCGCGGATCGATCGCGTGGGTCGCGGTGTCGCCTACGCCGATGGGGTCGACGTGCTCACCGCCTCGCCCGATCGTCGCGACGCTGCGCTGGACTGGCGGTGCGGCGGCAACGTCTTCGCGCACATTGCCTACGAGCGGCAGCGGCGACTGAAGGGCGAAATCATTCAGGACGCGTTCCGCCGGATCGGTCGCCAGCCGCTCGCCGCGCCGCCCGAGGTGATCGCCTCGCCCGAACGCGGCTACCGAATGCGCGCTCGGCTGCACGCAAGAGGCGCGCGTCTGGGGTTCTTCCGCGAGGGGACCCACGAGCTGTGTGACGCCGGGTCGACCGGCCAACTCCTGCCTGAGACGGGCGCGTGGATTGCCGCCGCCGAGCAGTTCCTTGCACGCGGCCGCGTGACCGGCCTGCTCGGCATGGAGATCGCTGAAAACATGCACGGCGACCAGCGCGCCTGTCATCTCGAGCTACAGGCGGGCATCGATCCGTCCAGATTCGCGCCGCTGGCGGCGGCCGGATCGTTGACGGGGTTGTCGGCCGCGCGCGCGGATCGGCCGGGCGGTGAGACGCTGGCGGGTGTGCCCGTGATCGGCGACGTGCTGCAGGTGCGGCCCGGCGATCCGGCGACGGCGCTGCGGTTGCGGCGCGACGTCCGCGCCTTTTTCCAGGGGAACCGTTACCTGCTCGAGCCGCTCGTCCGCCATGTGGTGACGCTGGTGCCGCCCGGGCCTGTCGTCGATCTATTTGCGGGCGTCGGCCTGTTCGGCCTGTCGCTGGCCGCGATCGGATCCGAGGCGGTCACGCTCGTCGAGGGGGATCGCGTCAGTGGTCAGTGGCTCCGCGAGAACGCCGAGCCCTTCGGCACGCGCGTCCGCGTGGAGTCGCGCAGTGTCGAATCGTTCCTGCGTGACGGAGGGGGAGCGGCGAAGGGGGAAGGGGGAAGGAGGAAGGGGACACCGGGAACGTTCATCATCGACCCGCCGCGCACGGGCCTCTCGAAGGACGCGCTCGCCAGCATCATCCGCTACCGACGGGCGCGCCTCGTCTACGTGTCATGCGACGTCGCCACGCTCGCCCGCGACACGCGCGAGTTGCTCGACGCCGGCTATGAACTGGGCGGTCTGACCGGGATCGATCTGTTTCCGAACACGGCGCACGTCGAGACCGTCGCCGTCCTCGTGCGGCCCGCCCTTGACCTTGCCGGTTGATCGGCCAAGCGTAGGATGCTACCGTATATGGCAGACATATGCCCGGCCCGCTCAAGACGACGGTCTATCTCGACCCCGACGACTACCGCCGGCTGAAGGCGCTCGCGCGGGCGCGCGGCCGCGCGCCCGCCGAGCTCGTGCGCGAGGCGGTCGCGCGGTACGCCGCCGCCGAGGCGCCGCCGCGCACGGCGCGCAGCGTGGGCGCCGGCGCCAGCGGTCGCCCGGATCTGAGCGAACGCGCCGAAGAGCTCCTCGCCGGCCTGAAACGCCGATGATCGTTGCCGATACCGGGGCGGTCGTCGCACTGATCGATCGCTCGGATCGGAACCATCGCGCGCTTCGGGAGTTGTATGCGGCCAATCCCGCGGCCTGGCTGCTGCCGTGGGCGATCCTGCCGGAAGTGGATTATCTGGTCGGCGCCCACGTGAGCGCCCGCGCGCAGGAGGCGTTTCTCGCCGACCTCGCCGACGGCGTGTTTGCGGTCGCCTGGGGCGACGAGGGTGACGTGGACGACGCGCGGCGGCTCCAGGAGCAATATCCGAAGCTGCGCATGGGCCTTGTGGATGCCGTCGTCATCGCCACCGCCGCCCGTGTCAAGGCAGACGCGATCGCGACACTGGACCTGAGGCACTTCGCCGCCGTGAAGATTCCCGGCAGCCCGAAGCTCCTGCCTCGCGATCTGTGACGCCTTACGTCCCAGGCGGTGTCTGCCATCTGGCGCGCAGCGCCGCGCGATCCACCTCGAGGCCTCTGAGGTAGACCTTCGCGATCGTCCGCGTGTTCGCGATGTTGTCGAGGGGATTGGCGTCGAGCACGAGGAAGTCGGCGCTCTTGCCGGCGGCGACGGTGCCCAGCTGATTCAGCTGCAGGACCTCCGCCGCCGCACGCGTCGCGGCGACGATCGCTTCGCCCGGCGTGAAGCCGGCGGCCACGAAGTTCTCGAGCTCCATGTGTGCGGTGACGCCGATCCAGCGGTTGGAGTCACCCGCCGCGTCGCTCCCGAGCACCAGCCGAACACCCGCGTTCTTGAGCGTCCTCGTGTTCTGCAGATCCCAGACGCGGCCAGCGTTCGCGCCGGGCGGTGTCCGCGCGAGCTGGTCGAGTCGCCGCCGGATGAGAGAAGGTGCGATCGTTTCACGGAGCATCGGGTCGTCCGCCCACCGTGGACGGGCGCTCGCGGCGGCGCCCGGGAGGGTCCGGTTCATCCCTCCGAGATTGGGGGTGAACCAGACGTTGGGTCGTTCCTTGAGCAGCGCCAGAAACTCGTCGTCGACCGCTGGTCCCGCACCATGTGCGTGAAGCCTTCGACGCCCGCCTCGAGAAGCTCCTTGGCGTCGGCGAGATCGAATACGTGCGCGACCGAGCGGAATCCCAGCGTGCGCGCTTCGTCCGCGGCTGCGCGAAAGAGTGGCGGCGTCAGCTTCTGTTTCGTGCCGTTCCTGTCGTCCACCCAGATCTTGACGAAGTCAGGCTTGTGCGGCGCAAGGTCCCGCACCGCGGCGCGCGCTTCTTCCTCGGTCGTCACCGCATACGGTACGTCGTTGCGTGACGGATCCGCCGGACCGGATCCGGGATACGCCAGCCCTCGCCCGACGGTTCGATAGAGCGCGGCGTTCGGGATGGTCTCGTCGCGCATCTGGAACGGCAGATCGCCCGTATCGGTGCCGAAGCTGCAGACGGCGGCGAACCCGTGGTAGGCGTAGCGCTCGAGGTGGTCGGTGAGGTTCTCGCGCGTGAAGTGATCCTTCGCCATCGAGGCGTCCGCCTGGTCGAGGAATCCCAGGTGGCTGTGCACGTCGATCATGGCGGGCATGACCGTTTTGCCGGTCAGATCGACGCGCGCGGCACCGGCGGGAGTCTCCACGTAGCCTCGCCGGCCTACGCGGGTGAATCGATCGCCCTCGACGATGAAGGCGGCGTTCTCGATGGCAGGTCCGCCGTCACCGGTGATCAGCCGTGCGCCTTCGAAGACCGTGACGTTCGTGGTCGAGGTCTGGCTCTCGGCCCGGGGACCGCACGCGGTTACGAGGCACGCGGCGACGATGACGCCAGACGCCAGGTTGCTCGCTCGGCTCATGACGGCCTCCTCCACCCCAGCGCGCTCAGTCCGCGCGCTGGGGACTCCGCTCTGCGCGACGGATTCTCCCACGAATCCCCGTATAATCGCGCCGAATCACTTCATGTCTCTCGAGGCCGGCACACGAATCGGCCCGTACGAGATCCAGGCGCCGCTCGGTGCGGGCGGCATGGACATCTGAGGTGCGCCGTCAAGCAAAATGTTTGGCGAGCGGTGAGCCGCGGCGCCGGAGCGCTTCGATGTACTGGGCCTCGTCGTACGGGCGGCGCTCCTTCCAGCACCG